>ERZ1106969.4-NODE-4-length-277320-cov-12.516170_pt1 | contig 277320 bp, 267 predicted proteins | sample MGYA00403685_ERZ1106969 | MGnify/ENA primary metagenome ERZ1106969 (study PRJEB35170, sample SAMEA104062416) | human gut metagenome | biome: human gut; feature: human-associated habitat; material: faeces | place: Denmark | collected 2012-05-18 ...
TTCGCCCTAAGTCCCACCGACCTCTGCATCATTCACCTTTCCCTCCCTGCCGCCCGCTCTCCCTTTTCCGGCCAGGCTGTGAAAAAGTCCGCGTATTCTCATCTACAAAACCTGTGTGATTACTGCATCTTATTCTGTCACAAGCTGATCCAGTGATTTAAATGTATATCCCATCTCTTCCCATTTGGTCAGTAGTTCATCAAGAATCTGGGCGTTGGTGCTGGAGGTGCTGTGAAGGAGTACGACGGCGCCGGGGTGGATGCGTCCCAAAAGTTTTTTGAAGGCTTCCTCTTTGGACGGCTGTTTATCCTGGTACCAGTCTACATAGGCGAGGCTCCAGAAAAATGTGCTGTATCCCATGTCTTTTGCCATCTGCAAATTGGTTTCACTATACTTTCCCTGGGGCGGACGATAGTATTTTTTCATGGTCTGTCCGGTGGTCTCAGTAAACAGCTTCTCTAAATCTCCCAGCTCTTTCTCAAACGCTTCCTTAGATGATATTTTTGACATATCGGGGTGGTGGTACGTGTGATTGCCTACGGTATGGCCTTCCGCTACCATTCGCTTTACGAGATCCGGTGCGGTCTCTATGTAGTTTCCAACCACAAAAAAGGTGGCCGGTGCATTGTGCTTCTTTAACGCGTCCAGAATCGCAGGGGTGTTGCCGTTCTCATAGCCTGCGTCAAACGTTAAATAGAGCACTTTTTCTGGTGTGTTTTCTGCATAGTATGCGTTGAATTTCTTTAGGTAATCGGCGGTAGCATTGGCCACTGGGGGCTGCCCCTCCTGCTGGAAGCTTAAGCCCCAGTTCCCGTCAGCCGCCGTTTCTACCGCCTGTTTTCCATCCGTCATCATGGCGCCGAATCGGCCGGCCATAAAGGCCAGGGCAAATAGAAGCAGCACCTTTACCAGACGGAAGAGTTGTTTTTTCTTATCCATAGCATCACCTGAGTCCGTTTGGTTTAATATATTGGGGAATGGTCTGTCTCTATTCGCTTTTTAAGGTTTTATTTCTGCGGCGTGAAATGGGTGTTGACAGATGTGTGATGGGATGATATAGTGTATATATAAACTATATACAATGATTACAATAAATGTGGGATAGGGAAACAGATTTGGAGGCGGTGCAGTGAATATCATCATCAGCAATTCCAGCGGTAAACCAATATATGAGCAGATCACATCTCAGATAAAGAATCTGATTATCAGCGGCCATCTGCAGGCGGGGGACGCTCTGCCCAGTATGAGAACTCTGGCTAAGGATCTGCGGATCAGCGTTATTACGACGAAGAGGGCGTATAACGATCTGGAGCAGGAAGGGTTTATAGAGACGATAACCGGAAAAGGCAGCTTCGTGGCGGCAAGAAACACGGAGGTGATACGGGAAGGAAACTTAAGGATCGCGGAAGAGTATTTGACGAAGGCCGTGGACATTGCCAGGAGAAGCGGTATTTCCTGTGAAGAACTGTGCGATGTATTAAAGATGCTCTATGACGGAGAGTGAGGGAATAACTATGGAGTATGCAGTCAGAATAAAAAATTTAAGCAAGCAGTATCCGGATTTTTCATTAAATAACATCAGCCTGGATATTCCCAAGGGAAGCATAATGGGGCTGATTGGGGAAAATGGATCCGGAAAATCCACGACAATCAAGGCCATGCTGGATATTGTGAAGCGTGACACAGGTGAAGTCGAGATTCTGGGCATGGATATCAGGGAGCGGGAGCAGGACATTAAAGAGGAGATCGGCGCGGTCTTCAGTGAAAGCCAGTTCCATGATTTTCTCAACGCCGTTCAGATATCGGGAATTATGAAAAGAATCTATAAAAATTGGGATGAGGAGCTGTTTTCCTCCTATCTTTCCAGGTTTGCTCTTCCGGAGAAGAAAAAGGTTAAGGAATATTCAAGAGGAATGACCATGAAGCTGGCGATCGCGGCCGCACTGAGCCATCATCCGAAGCTTTTGATTCTGGATGAGGCGACCAGCGGATTAGACCCGGTGGCGCGGGATGAGATTCTCGATCTCTTCTTTGAGTTTATTGAGGATGGAGAGCATTCCGTGCTGATTGCCTCCCACATAACGAGTGACCTCGACAAGGTTGCGGATTACATTACGATGATCCACAATGGAAGCATCCTGTTCTCTGAGGAGAAAGATCAGCTTCTGGAGGATATGGGAATTCTGCGATGCGGGGAAGAAGCGTTCGCCGGGCTGTCCGGTGTCCGTATCGTGGGAGTAAGGAGGAATCCTTATGGAGTGGAAGCACTGATTCATGGGAGAGATATTGTGAAAAAAAGATATCCGGAGCTTGTGGTGGACCGGACGAACATCGAGGAAATCATGCTGTATTCCGTGAGGAGGGATCGAAAATGACAGGATTACTGATCAAAGATTTGTATATCATGCGCCAGAGTATAAAGTCAATGCTGTTTATCCTTGTGGTGTGGTCAGTCGTTTTTCTGGGAGGTAAAAAGACGGGAATGTTTCTGATTCCCATGTTTATCATGATAGCTGGAATGAATGTACTGAATCTGTTTGCCTACGACAGGCAGACAAAGTGGGAGACGTATGCTCTGACTATGCCGATTCCGCGCTGGAAGATGGTACTGGAGAAGTATCTTTACTCGGTCTGTATTGCTGCTTTCTTTGGTATTATAGCAGTGGCGGCTGTGGCCGCCGCGACAGCCATAAAAGGCATGGGAATGGGACCGGAATTTCTGTTTGAGCTGCTGATTAACTGGCTGACTGGCGTTGTCCTGGCATTCTTTTATAATTCGATCTCCATCCCGCTCACGTATTGGCTGGGTGTGGAGAAGGCCAGAATGATTCCCAGCGTTTTAATTGGAGTGGCAGTCTTTTTGATCGTAGCGCTTGCGTCGGCGTATGGGGATGATATTGCTGTAAGTGACAGCACAGTGACTGCCGTCATCATCGCGGGAGCTCTTGGAACCGTTGTGATGATGGTGCTCTCGTACTTTATCAGTGTGTCGGTCTATAATAAAAAGGAGTTTTGATCTGTCTCCATCCCCATATGGTCCCTGTTTTCGGAACCATGAAAATCACTGCCGGCAGTCGTAAACAGTCCATATTCAGCGGCGAGTCCGTTTAAAAAGCTTTTTTCAGAGTCGGAGAACGCGGGATATTCGGTTTCTATGCCGTCGATTCCCAGGAGTGCCAGCTCCTTCAGCATGATGGACACCTCCTGTGCATGGAGGGACTGTTTTTGAAAATGGTGGTAGCAGTTATAAGGATGGGCCCAGACGGCTTTTCCTCCCGCATGGTGGATGGCTGCGATGCCGTCTTCCACAGTGATATTGGCCTCTGTCAGGGCTTTCGCATAGGAATCGACCAGTTCCGCGGCCTCCTCGCTGACCGCAGGGTAAGCTGCCCTGACGTGCGCCATGACATCTCGAAGCTGAAGGACATTTCCGCAGCTCATGGGGACATCCGGGATACAAATCGGATATCCTGACGCGGTTACAGCCTCTGCCAGTTCCTGGTAGACGGCTTCCGTCCGCTCTTTCCGGGCGGAGAGCAGCGCGCACAGCACCGGATCGGTCTCATCGAACCCGTAACCAAGCAGGTGGATGGACTGAGGAATGGGGAGACTTCCCCAGAGATGTTCCGCACACGTAATTTCCGTGCCGGTAACGTAGCGGATACGGCCCAGGCAGCGCTGTCTGGCTCTGTCAATGCCTGACAGTGTGTCATGATCCGTGACCGCCATGGCTAGAATTCCGCAGTTTACCGCCATGTCAACGACAGCTTCCACTTCGCAGATTCCGTCTGAGCACAGCGTATGCATATGATAATCAACTTTCATAAAGCCTCCTGAAATAAAACGATTGTTTCCATTCACTGGTTTATGACGATGAATCCCTCCACCTGTAAAGATGGAGGGATTTCTTCATAAATGTAACGGTTTTTCTTTTACTCGATTGTCGTACCTGCCTTGCCTGCCAGACTCGCCTTCGCTTTGGAAAGAGAGGTGATGATGGCGCTGCGGCCCTTGCCGTGTGTGACGAAGTCCACGGATGCTTCGATCTTCGGCAGCATGGAGGCAAATTCAAACTGTCCTTCATTGATATAGCTCTCAGCCTCTTCGATGCTCATGTGTGAGATCGGACGTTCATCCGGCGTGCCGTAATTGATGGTGACATTGTCGACACTGGTCAAGATCATAAGGACATCGGCGTCGATCTCCTTGGCTAAAAGTCCCGCCGCCCTGTCTTTTTCAATGACCGCGCTGGCGCCCTTTAAGTTATAGCCCTGTTCCATAACCGGAATTCCGCCGCCGCCGCAGGCGATGACGATCTGATCCGCATCCATGACAGCCTTGATCACGTCGATCTCCACGATAGAAACCGGCTTCGGTGACGCGATCACTCTGCGGAATCCCTTTCCGGGAATCTCTTCCACGTAATTTCCCTTTTCTTCCTCTTCCTTTGCCTCCCCGGCCGTCATGAAGCGGCCGACCGGCTTCATGGGTGTGTAGAAGGAGTCGTCGTATGGATCTACCATCATCTGGGTGAGGATGGTGGCTACTGGTTTATAGATACCGCGTTTTACCAGTTCTGCGCGGATTCCATTCTGTAAATCATATCCGATATATCCCTGGCTCATGGCTGAGCAGACGGACATGGGAGCAGAGGTATAACCGTCATGCTGTTTTCCGAATTCATTCATAGCCGTGTGAATCATTCCGACCTGCGGAGCGTTGCTGTGCGTTAAAGCAACCTGCCATCCGGCCTGGATAAAATCCGCGATTACTTTCGCTGTTTCAGTCACCGCTTCTTTCTGTTCCGGAAGATTTGTTCCCAGGGCATTGTGACCCAATGCCATAACAATACGTTTCTTTGCCATATCAGTTACCTCTCAGTTCGATGTAATTTAATCAAAAAAGTATAAGGATATTATATTATCTGGACACAGAAAAAGCAACCAGTTCTTATTTTCACAGGATTGTGTGCCGGGCTGCCGTCACTGTATAAAGCGCCCGCCGGCCCTTGTCATACCGGCGCTGCGGCGGGAACCGGACATAAAAATCAGGAAATGATAAGGAATAATTTAGAAAATTGGGGCTGGATATATTGCTAAGAAATGATATAATGTTCATATTAATATAGGTAAAGAGAGGTTAGAGATTGATGGTGGTTCTGTACCTGATACTTCCGCTTGTGTTTTACAGTCTGGTGACGGGTGTCATCGCGCTGACTCTGCCGTTACAGGCTCTGATGTGCACTCTGCTGGGTGCCGCGGTTACGTTTCCGGTACTCTATTACTGGCCTTACCGGTTCGATCAGGCCAGACGGGGCGTGATGCCGCCCATACCATTTCGGTTGCAGGGCTGCCTTCCCATCCTTATCCTTTTGGGAATTGGAATATGTTTATCTGTCAATAATATGATTAGTTTAACACCGCTGCCGGAGTGGTCTCCCGGTTTCGAAGAGGTCGGGGAAGCGCTTTACTCCCCTCCGTTTCTGATTCAGATACTCGGGGCAGGGCTGGTGATACCTGCGGCGGAGGAGATGATATTCCGGGGGCTGATGTTCGCTCCGTTAAGAGACCGGATGGCGTTCTGGCCGGCCGCCCTGATATCGGCCGCACTGTTTGGGCTTTACCATGGCAATCTGCTTCAGGGTGTCTATGCATTTCTTCTGGGGCTGGTTATGGCATGGCTTTATGAGCGTTTTCAGACACTGGCCGCTCCCTGGGTATTTCATGCTGCGGCAAATGTTACATCGATTGTTATTGTGAATACAGGACTTGGGATTCTGGCGGAGAAAAGGTCGGCGTTTGCGTTTTATACCGCACTTGCGCTGGCAGTTGTTCTCTCGGTTTTTTGTTTGATCAGAATAGAACGTAAGACGAATATAAAGGAGGAAGAAGTGTGAAGTTATTATCCATTGCAATTCCATGCTATAATTCAGAGGCCTATATGAGGCACTGCATCGAATCGCTTCTGCCGGGAGGCGACGAGGTGGAGATTCTGATTGTCGACGACGGCTCCACAAAGGACCGTACGGCGGAGATAGCAGATGAATATGAAAGAAAGTATCCGGGTATCTGCCGGGCTATCCATCAGGAGAATGGCGGACACGGTGAGGCAGTTAATACAGGACTTCGCAATGCCGAGGGCATTTATTATAAAGTTGTGGACAGTGATGACTGGGTGGATGAGGCGGCCTATCAGGAGATACTCTCGACCCTTCGCCGGTTTGTATGCGGCGAGGAGACGCTGGACATGCTGATCAGCAACTTTGTCTATGAGAAACAGGGCGCGAAGCGAAAAAAGGTTATGAACTACCGTACGGCGCTTCCGCAGAATGAGCTGTTTACCTGGGATGATGTGAAGGTCTTCATGCTGGGTCAGTATATTCTGATGCATTCTGTCATTTACCGCACGGAACTTCTGCGGGAATGCGGATTAGAGCTTCCAAAGCATACATTCTATGTGGATAATATTTTCGTATACCAGCCGCTTCCTCATGTAAAGACCATGTACTACTTAAATGTGAATTTTTACCGGTATTTTATCGGAAGAGAAGACCAGTCGGTGAACGAGGAGGTCATGATCGGCCGAATCGACCAGCAGATCCGCGTGACGAAGCTGATGCTTGGCTACTGCGACGTCACGAAGCTGAAGAAACGCAAGCTCCGCCGCTACATGGTGCGCTATCTCGAGATTATGATGACGGTTTCTTCCATACTGGCGATCAAGTCCGGGACAGAGGAGAACATGGCGAAGAAGAAGGAGCTGTGGCAGTATCTGCGCAAGCTGAATCTCACGCTGTATCTCCGGCTGAGATGGGGATTCCTGGGACAGGGAACGAACCTTCCGGGCAAGAGCGGCCGTAAGTTTTCCATTGCAGGTTACAAGATTACACAGAAATTCTTCGGTTTTAACTGATCTGCATAATTATAAAGTGAAAAAGAGCCTCCAGCCGATCGGATCGGCTGAAGGCTCTTGATTGTTATGGCGGCCCGAACGACTGGCGCCGGGTGACCGTTTCGTATTAACTGATAGCTTTCTGCGTGACTTTCTTTCTGCTGGTGACGTAACCGTCCGTGTAGATAAACTGGAACATGACGTATGCCATCATGACCGCTCCCAGACCGTCGAACGCGGAGTGCTGTTTTAAGAAAACTGTAGCCAGACAGATGGAAACCATTAAGACAAAGGAACCAATCTGTACGGACCGATACTTCTTAAGCCGTTCACTGTGGCTGACTGCGATATGGACGCAGACGGAATTATATACGTGAATGCTAGGAAATACATTGGTGCACGTGTCGGTGGAATAGAGCCACGCTACGATGGCGGAGCAGATATTCTTATCCGGATTAATGACCGGCCGGAAGTCCGTTCCGTTCGGAAATATGGTGCATACCAGAAGGCTGATGGTCATTCCGGTGAACAGCATGGTGCAAAGCTTGTAATAATCTTTAACATTTGTAAAGAACAGATAAAGGACTGCGCCCGCCACATAGGCGAACCAGAGCATGTAAGGAATAATGAAGTATTCATTGAACGGAATATAATCATCGAGCCCGACGTGCATGATGTGATAATTGCTCGTCACCGTCTTCTCTAAATAAACGAACCAGGGAATATAGATGAAAGCGTAGCATAAAACCCATGCGTGCCTGTACTTGTGAAGCAGATTTTTCATAAAAGATCAACCCCTTCTGTTGTTAGGTGTGAGTTGTCAGATTCTGATACTATTGATATATATTACCAACTTCCGTGGATTATATCACACCAGTTTAGAGAGTACAAGGGGGTTAACGAAATGTTAAGATTTTTATTACGAAAGTTTAAGCTCCCATTTCTGCGGTCATGAGTACAATGTTCCTGTCCGGCTCATACTATCCGTGAGGTGATAAAAATGGACAAGGACCAGCAGGAAAAACTGGCGCGGAAGAAATCGAACGAGACCTTCAACAGCATTACCGAGAAGGTAAAGACGGAAAACCAGAATCAGACCCATAATTCACGCCGGGAAGGTATGGGACCGAATACGAAGAGAAAACCGATGTAAGAGGTTAAATGTGCCGATGCAAAATGCCGATTTCCATGGATAAGATTAAATTAGTCCATGGTATCGGCATTTTGCATTTTCAGGGATCGAATACACTGTGCAATTGTATGGAAAACAGGGATTTGCCGCACGAATAAAGTATGGGAAGAAAAAAGAGAAAATAAATAGAATATAACATGGAAAATACTGTTATTTTATAGTATAATATTATCATAAAACAGAGCAGTACAAGAAGCTTTGAAGGGAGGGTTTTATTATGGAAGGTAAGATTTCAAAACTGAGGGAAATTCTCGATGAGAGCAGGTACACGGTGGCCATCTGCGGCTCCGGCATGATGGAGGAGGGCGGCTTTATAGGGGTAAAGAATCCCGATAAAGCCTATGATATCGAGACGAAGTACGGATATTCTGCGGAAGAGATCTTTTCCAGCGCCTTCTATAATACACGGCCCGAGTTTTTCTTTGAATTCTATAAGAAAGAGATGCTGGAGAATCCGCCGGAGGACACGGATTCCGGTCCGTCACTGGCAGCGATGGAACGGGCCGGGAAGCTGCAGTGTCTCATCACCAGCAACATTTATGCAAAGGCTCAGAGAGCCGGCTGCAAAAACGTGGTGAATCTTCACGGGACGATCTATGAGAATAAATGTCCGCACTGCGGCAGGGAATACACCATGGAGCAGGTGCGGGATGCGAAAAAGATACTTCTCTGCGACAAGTGCGACATCCCGATCCGCCCGCAGGTATCGCTGTTCGGTGAGATGGTGGACAGCCGCCTGATGACGAAGACCTCCAATGAAATATCGAAGGCAGAGGTCCTTCTGCTTCTCGGAACGACGCTGGACTCCGAGGTATTCGGAAACTACGTGAAATATTTTACCGGACGGTGGCTGGTGATTATCCATCCGAACCGCCACTATTTGGACGACAAGGCGGATATGCTGTTTTTGGATTATCCGAAAAATATCCTGCCGGGACTGGGTTACAAATAAGCGGTAAATCTGAAATACGTCTCTACGGGGAACGGCTGAATCAGCGGTTTCCCGTATTAATTTTCCGCATAAATTTATTATCTTTTTCTAAAAAGGTTGTAAGGATCCCGATCTTTGTGTATAGTATAATGGCAGACTTTTTATAGGAAAGGAATATCAGGATGTTACAACGTTATATAATGGTTTTTTTTATTTCCATGGTACCGCTCATTGAGCTTCGCGGCGCCATTCCTTATTCCCAGGTGATGGGCCTGCCTCTTTTAGAGTCGTATATCATCGCCATTATCGGAAACATGCTCCCGGTTCCGATCATCTATTTATTTGCCAGAAAGGTTTTAGAATGGGGAGCGGACAAGCCCGTGATCGGCGGATTTTTCACGTGGTGTCTGGAAAAAGGAAAGCACGGCGGCGAGAAGCTGCAGGCGAAGGCAGGCAAAGGGCTGTTTGTCGCTCTGCTGCTGTTCGTAGGAATCCCGCTTCCAGGTACGGGCGCGTGGACCGGTACGCTGGCAGCCAGCCTTCTCGACATCGACTTCAAATCCAGTATCCTCGCAGTCATGGGAGGCGTACTTCTTGCCGGAGTCATTATGGGACTGGCCAGTGTGGGCGTTTTGGGAGCGCTTAATTCTGTTATTTTTTAAAGCCGGGCCGCAGGGACCGGGGAGGAGGAATTCCTATGGAACTGAAGAATGAAGATGGGCTGACCGAGAAAGAATTCTTAGCACAGTACAGGCCAGGAAATTATGAGCGGCCGTCGGTGACTGTGGATATGCTGATTTTTGCAGTCGATCCGGAGGCAGAGGATGAGGACCCGGAGCTTCTGCTGATCCGCAGAAGGAACCATCCGTGTATCGGCCAGTGGGCCATGCCGGGCGGATTCGTGAATATGGACGAATCGCTGGAGGAAGCCGCGGCCAGAGAGCTGGAGGAGGAGACCGGGATCACCGGTGTCTGCATGGAACAGCTCTATACATGGGGCAGTGTAAAACGTGACCCGCGGACGCGGATTATCTCTGTATCGTATATGGCGGTTGTGCCGAAGGACGAACTGAATCCGGTCGCAGGAGACGATGCAAAGGAGGCCGTGTGGTTTCAGGTTAAGAAAAAGAAGCTGTCGGATCTGGCAGATGGTGCGACATACGCCCTGACTGTGGAGAACGAGGAACGCCATATTTTTATCGGATACCGGATTACGGAAGGATATACCCACATGGGACTCATGTGGAAGAAGGATATACATGCGGAACTGCTGCCTGCGATCGATGTGAATGACACGGAAGCGCTGGCTTTCGACCACGCCTATATTTTAAATACGGCGCTGGACCGTCTGGAGGAGATGCAGAAGGAGTACCGCGAACAGCTGGAATGACGAGGCAAAAGACCGCTGCCGCAAGGCAGAGAGAGGGCCGGGAAACCAAAGAAGCATACTTTGGTTTCCCGGCCTTTTGTATGAAAGGCGTTATCAGGCACTGCGTGATTCATGCAGTACGTTCCGGGGCTGGGGAGGTCAGACGCAGCCCTCTTCACAGGTGAGTAGAAAGCTGGCTTCCTCGTAATCTTTTTTATCTACGTATAAATAGTATTCTCTTATGGGCTTTGTCTGTATCATGGGGGCGGATGTGGAAATGAATCCCGGTCTGATCGGATTCAAATCGCATTCCTTTATGATATAAGGAATCTTATTCTTTTTCAGAATCCGTCCGATACGGGAGCATTCCACCATGGAAAAACCGGAGTACAGCTCTTTGCGGTTAAATATGGTAATCATGGTCAAATCCCCCTTTCTTCTTAGTTTCAGTATACCACTTCCGGTTTCGGACTTCTTTACATTTTCATTAATAATCCATACGGTTTTAAAACAGAACAGTTCCTTAGCAAAGCTTCTGAAATATTTAAAGAAAAAATTAAGATTTGGCTGGTAGAATAGGGAACGAAAGTAAATGAGGAGGCGGCTAATGTATAAGATATTGATTGTCGAGGATGATGAGGTAATCGGCAGAACCGTGCAGAATCACCTGCGGGAGTGGGGCTATGAGGCGGCCTGTGTGAAGGATTTGAAGCATGTGCTGGCCGAATTTGCGGCCTTCGAACCGCATCTCGTCCTGATGGACATCCTGCTGCCATACTTTAATGGCTGTTACTGGTGCGGAGAGATTCGAAAGCTTTCCAATGTGCCCGTGATCTTTCTGTCCTCGGCGTCCGACAACATGAATATTATTATGGCGGTTTCCATGGGAGGCGATGATTTTATAGCAAAGCCCTTCGATCTGAATGTAATGACGGCCAAGGTCCAGGCTATGCTCAGGCGGACGTATGATTTTGCAGGGGATCACCACCTGATCGAACACGGCGGAGCAGTCCTGAACATCAATGACGCCACTCTGACTCATCAGGAGACGAAAGTGGAACTGACCAAGAATGAATTCCGGATTCTTAAGCTTCTAATGGAACAGGCGGGGCGTACCGTCTCCAGGGAAGAGGTGATGACGAGGCTGTGGGAGACGGACAGCTATGTGGACGACAATACGCTGACCGTCAATGTGAACCGGCTCCGGAAGAAACTGGACGGCGTTGGCCTTGAGGATTTCATTGTCACGAAGAAAGGCATGGGGTACATGGTAAAATGAAGGGAAGGAAGCTGCTGTCTCTGACAGGCCTCTATTTAAAAAGGAACCGTACGGTAATTACGGCGGGCGTCTGCGGCGGAATCCTGTGTGCGGCCGTATTCTGGCTGTACCGTCTTCCCGTGGAGGCGGTGCTCTACGCCTGGATTCTGGGAGCGGTGCCGGGGCTCCTTCTGTCCATACGAAGCTTTTCCCGTTACTGCAAAAAATGCGGGGACTTAGAGCGAATGGCGGCCCAGAAGACGGGGTATGCGGAACCCTTTGAGGAGACCTCCGATCAGCTGGAGCTTCTGTACCGGAGGCTTCTCGCCTCTTCCTATGAGGAGAGGGACCGGCTGCTTCGGGAGGAAGAGGAGAAGCGGACGGAGATGAAGGACTATTATACCATGTGGGTTCACCAGGTAAAGACCCCCATCGCGGCCATGAACCTGATTCTTCAAACACACCCTGGCGGAGGAACGGACCACAGCCAGCTGTCCAATGAGCTTTTTAAGGTCGAACAGTATGTGGAAATGGTGCTTCAGTACCTGCGGGCGGACAGCCCTTCCGCCGATCTGGTCATCCGGGAGTGCTCGCTGGACGCCATCGTCAAAAAAGCCATTCACAAGTATGCTCCGGTATTTATCCGGAAAAAGATCGCACTCGATTACAGACCCGCAGCCTGTCTGGTGCGGACCGATGAAAAATGGCTTCTGTTCGTCATAGAACAGCTTCTGTCCAATGCGTTAAAGTACACGGAGAGCGGCAGAATCTCGGTCTATCAGGAGACGGAAAGTCCCTCCGAACGGAGCTCGGCAAAACGTAAGGCGGGGGAAGTCATACGGACGCTGGTGATCGAAGATACGGGAAGAGGAATCACCCCGGAGGACATCCCCAGGGTGTTCGAGAACGGGTATACGGGCTGTAACGGCCGAGCGGGTCAGGGATCGACGGGAATCGGCCTCTATCTGTGCAAAAAGGTCATGACCCGTCTGGCGCACGAGATGGTGATCGAATCGGAACCAGGAGTGGGGACGAAGGTGAAGCTGCTCCTGGATATGACGAAATTTATACCGGAATAGAGAGGCTTCTGAAACTGGCCTATGAAATAAATAGCCCCTTAATCCTTTGAAACAGGGATTTCTTATGGATTCCCATGGATTCCAAATACGCTTTTTCCGCCTGTTTCATGGCTTTTTTGGGGTTATATCCGGATATGGGCGTGCGGGATTTGCCAGGGCGTCCATGGGTGTTTTCAAATTCCTGAATGGTGTAGGAGCCCCTCTGGCGTGCGCGCTGTTCAAAACTGCTGTACATGGAAATACCTCCTTCCGCTGCATGGATAACGATCTGTTTGTGATTTCAGTATACCACCGAATGCGGTCCCAGTCTTTAAGCTTCCCTTACATTTTTGTAAGGATACGCAGAAAAATGTAAGCCTCATCGATGGCGGCCGCTCTTTCCCGTCTGATATACTGCTGTCATAGGAAAGGAGGCAGCATTATGCCATTGCTTGAAGTGAATCAATTAAAAAAGGTCTATACCACCCGTTTCGGAGGAAATCAGATAAATGCACTGAACGGAGTCAGTTTTACGGTGGAAAAGGAAGAATACGTCGCGATCATGGGAGAGTCAGGATCGGGGAAAACCACACTATTAAACATTTTAGCCGCTCTTGACAAACCCACCGGAGGCGCCGTCCTCTTAAACGGAAGAGATATGAAAACGATTCCGGAGGGAGAGCTGGCCGCGTTCCGCAGAGACCACTTAGGCTTCGTGTTTCAGGATTTTAATCTGCTGGATACGTTTTCTCTGGAGGACAATATCTATCTGCCCATGGTACTGGCAAAGAAGAGCTACGGGGAAATGAAACAGAAGGCGGACCCCATCGTGGGAAAACTGGGGATTAAGGAGCTTATGAAGAAATTTCCGTATGAGGTCTCGGGCGGCCAGAAGCAGAGGGCGGCGGTTGCCAGGGCCCTGGTGATGGACCCGGCGATCATTCTGGCGGATGAGCCTACGGGCGCGCTGGATTCCCGGGCTTCCGACCAGCTTCTCGATCTGTTCGGAGGAATCAACCGGGAGGGGCAGACAATCCTGATGGTAACCCACAGCGTCAAGGCGGCCAGCCATGCAAAACGGGTGCTGTTTATCAAGGATGGGGAGGTGTTCCATCAGCTCTACCGCGGCGAAATGACGGAGGAGAAGATGTATCAGCGGATTTCCGATACTCTGGCCGTCTTAGAGGCGGGAGGTGGCCGCGATGAATAACCTGTTTTACACAAGGCTGGCCATTCAGAATTTAAAGAAAAATTCAGCCGTCACGGTTCCGTATCTTCTGACCTGCATCGGCTCCGTGATGATGTATTATATTATCTCTTCCCTGACGGTGAATCCGGGCTTTGCCCGTATGCGGGGAGGCGGTTCCATGGCATTTATTCTGATACTTGGCTGCGTGGTCATGGCCGTGTTCTCCGTAATGTTTCTCATTTACACCAACAGCTTTCTGGTGAAACGGAGAAAGCAGGAATTCGGGCTGTTTCAGGTCCTGGGCATGGGGAAAAAGCATCTGGCCCGGATCATGGCGATCGAGACGCTGCTTACGGCGGCGGTGAGCCTGGTGTCCGGGATTCTGCTCGGTTTTCTGCTGTACCGGGTCTTTGCGCTGCTGCTGTACCGCCTGATGAAACTGGATATTTCCTGGGATTTCAGTTTCGTCCCGGAGGCGGCTTTTGCGTGTGTGAAGCTCTTTGGCGTCATATTTCTGGTGATTCTCTTCTATAATATATGGCAGGTCGTAAAGGCGAGGCCGGTGGAAATGCTGGCGGGAAAGCAGGCGGGGGAGCGGGAGCCGAAGGCGCCGTGGCTGCTGGCTGTGTTGGGTGTCATTTCTCTGGCGGCGGGGTACTGGATTGCTGTCTCGACGGAGCGGACAGCGATGATCATTTTTGCCTTCTTCATCGCGGTTCTGTTCGTGATTGCCGGTACCGGCCTCTTATTTACTGCGGGAAGCGTTACGCTGCTGAAGCTGCTGAAAAAGAATAAAGGCTATTATTATCAGACGCGCCACTTCATCTCTGTCTCAGGTATGATATACCGGATGAAACAGAATGCGGCCGGTCTGTCTGTGATCTGCCTTCTGTCCACAGCAGTTTTAGTTATGCTTTCTTCCACGGTTTCCCTCTATGTGGGACTGGACGATGTGATGAGAAACCGTTTTAAACGGGATTACGTGGTGACGGTGTACGATTATTCCGACGATACGGCCGCGAAGACCGACGGGATTGTGGAGAGTGCCTTAAAGGATGCGGGGGAGACCGCAAAGGGGCTTGTCAGCTACCGCTATGTCAGCTTTGCCGCAGTGGATACGGGAGACGGCTACGAGGTAAGGGAGGAGAATCTGGCGGACTACAACAGCCTGGACTATCTCTTCTTCATGACTCTGGAGGACTATAACCGGATTTCAGGGCAAAATGTCAGCCTGCGTGATGATCAGGTGATGGTGCTTGCGGATGGGATGCGTTACGACCGGGATACATTTTCCATCTTCGGAAGACGGTACGATGTCGCCGGCTTAAAAGGCCAGACCGTAGAGGACGGTATGGACGCCATGGGGTCCGTGGGAAGTCTTCATATCGTTCTGCCGGATTTTTCCCAGCTGGAGGAGATGGAGAAACAGCAGGCCGAGGCCTACGGGGAGGCGAAATCCAGACCCGTTTACTATGTGGCCTTCGACGCCGGAGACGGAAAAGAGGGTTCTGCCAGACTGTACAAAGATCTGGAGGAACGGTTAAATGGTCTGGGATTGACCTGCCGCCTCGAATCCGCAGCCATGGAGCGGGGGTCTTTTTTCTCCCTGTACGGAGGGCTGTTCTTCGTCGGACTGTTTCTGGGAACGCTGTTCGTGATGGCGACGGTGCTGATTATCTATTACAAGCAGATTTCCGAGGGCTACGAGGATAAGAAGCGGTTTGAAATCATGCAGAATGTGGGGCTGTCGGCCCGCGAGATCAAGAGCGCCATCCGTTCCCAGGTGCTCACCATGTTCTTTCTGCCTTTGGTTACGGCCGCTGTCCATATCTGTTTCGCATTTCCGATGATCGCAAGGCTGCTGGCACTGCTGAATCTGCGGAATGTCGGGCTGTTTGCCGTGTCCACGGCCGGGGCGGTACTGCTGTTTGCTGTCTTTTACGGGGTGATCTATGGGGTTACTTCTAAAAAATATTATGAAATTGTAAAGAGGTGATGTGTCAGTGAAGATTCTGATGGGGATCATGGGGTCCATATCCATCGTTGTGCTGCTTTTATTCATACAGGAGATCCGGAAGGAACTGGAAGAAGAGCGCTGGTGGAGGGACCGGGGAAAATCTTAATGGTTTCTTAGCACCATTTTCTCTCATAACAGTCTATAATGAATGACGATAAGAAGACTACGATGAGACGAAAAGGAGAGCACTATGAAACCAGGAAAGAAAACACTTGGAATCCTGACGGTAATCGTCATCCTTGCGGTTTATACCGCATGCTTCGGCCTTGGAAAAGACATTAAGGGCGCGGGGGACATGAGATTTGGAATCGATATCCGGGGCGGCGTCGAGGCCGTATTCGAGCCAGTGGGCTTAGACCGGAATCCCGCGCCGAATGAGATCGAAGCGGCCAGGAATATAATCGAGACGAGACTGGATGATAAGAATATCACGGACCGCGAGGTGACAACGGATAATGAAAAGGGTTATGTAATCGTCCGTTTTCCGTGGAAATCCGACGAAAAGGATTTTAAGCCGGAGGCTGCCATCGCGGAACTGGGCGACATGGCCAATTTGACCTTCCGTGATGAGAGCGGCACTGTAATGCTGGAAGGAAGGGACATCTCCACCAGCCGGCCCGTAGAGTATTCGGACCAGACCGGAATTAAAAAATATGAGGTGGAGCTGCAGTTTACAAAGGACGGCGCGGACAAATTTGCCGATGCCACCGGTAAACTGGTAGGCCGCCGCATGGGAATCTACATGGATGAGGAGCTGATCTCCAATCCGGTGGTTCAGGATAAGATTACGGGCGGCAACGCCGTGATTAACGGCATGGAGTCGTATGCGTCCGCAAAGAGCTTATCGGACAAGATCAATGCGGGTGCCCTGCCGTATGCCATGGAGACGAAGAACTTCAGCACCATCAGCCCGAGCCTGGGCTCCAATGCCTTGAATATCATGGTATTTTCAGGTGTGGTAGCGTTCTTCTGTATCTGTATTTTCATGATCGCCATGTACCGCCTGCCGGGAATGGTGGCATGCTTTGGCCTGATTCTTCAGACCTCCATACAGCTGCTGGCGATCTCGATCCCGCAGTATACGCTGACACTGCCCGGTATCGCCGGTATCATACTGACCATAGGTATGGCGGTGGATGCCAACATTATCATCAGCGAGCGTATCGGTGAGGAGCTTGGAAACGGCGTTTCGCTGACCGAGGCGGTCAAACGGGGATACAAGAGGGCTTTCTCTTCCGTGCTGGACGGAAACTTGACGAGCGCTATCGTGGCGATAATCCTGATGTTCTTCGGTTCAGGCACCATGCTGAGCTTTGGCTATACGCTGCTTGTGGGCCTGATCATCAACCTGGTGGTGGGCGTCTGGTTCTCCAGGACTGTGCTTCTTTCCATCATACGGGAAGGCAGATTCCACGATTTGAAGTGGTATAAGGTGAAGAAGAACCAGAAGATTTATCCGATCATGAAACGGAAATACATATGGTTTGCCATCTCCATCTGTATGCTCCTGGCCGGCGTGCTGGGATTTATGAAGAACGGAGTGAGCCTGGACACCCAGTTTACGGGCGGAACGACGTTAAAGTATGAGATCGAGGGCGCGGCCGATGTGAATTCCGACGCCGTTGCTGCCAAGGTATCCGGCGAGACCGGAAGAAATGTAAATGTCCGCCTGACAAAGGAGGATGGCCTTGGAAAACAGTTTATGGTTCTGACCTTTGCAGGGCAGGAAGGCATCAGCCCGGAGAGCCAGGAATACGTGACGCAGATCTTAAACGGCTATCAGGAGGGCTTTACGGCGACCCTGTCGGAGACGTATGCGGTTCAGCCGTATATGGGGCAGAAGACGCTCCACAACGCCGTGATCGCCATGGTTCTGGCGGCGGTACTGATAACGGTGTATGTCTGGATCCGGTTTTCCATCCTTTCGGGCCTTTCTGCGGGAGTATCTGCGGTGATCGCGCTGATCCACGATGTGCTGATCGTGCTGTGCGCGTTCCTGATCTTTGCAATTCCGCTGAATGACGCGTTTGTGGCGGTGGTACTGACCATCATCGGTTACTCCATCAATGATACGATCGTCATCTATGACCGGATCAGAGAGAACATGAATCTTCATAAGTGTAAAAATATCGACGAGCTGGTGGATACCAGCGTATCCCAGAGTCTTGGACGGTCGCTGCACACCTCGCTGACGACGTGTATCAGCGTACTGATCCTGGTGATTGCATCGTGGCATTTTGGGATCCAGTCCATTTTTGAATTCTCCCTGCCTCTGTTATTCGGACTTGTGAGCGGCTGCTTTTCTTCTATATGCGTGGCCAGCGTTATTTGGGCCATGTGGAAAAACGCCCATAAGGCAGAAAATAAAAAAAGATAAGGCATAAAATGAGCACGCCTGGCGCAGACAGGGACCGGATTATCCGGTTCCGGCCTCCGCCGGGCGTGCGCTCTTATTGTAAGAAAATTTTAATCCGTATCCGTGCAATTTTGTGCTATACTGTTTAAGGAAACAAGCGAGAATTCCCCCACCTCTACAGGTGGAGGGATGAAACGCCAAAAACAAGCTTAACGGCAGTGGCGGGCAGAGAAAAATCGGTATCCCTCGCTGACATGAAGTCAAGCCGCGCATCTATAAGATGTAGTCGCACTCTGTGAAATTATCGAGCGTGGATTGAAACAAGGAAATACTACAGATAAAAATCGGCATATAAGATTTTACCTGGCAGTTGTTCGGCCTAAGGCGGGACAGCGGACCGTGCTGTGTGCCGATGCAGGATAAAGGTTATTGTACATAATACAGAATACAGAATACAGGATGACACGGGGAGAAACAGACATGGTAAAACGCTTTAACAGAATATGGAGCATTGCAATCAGCTTAAGCCTTTTGGCTTCCGTACCGGCCTTCGGTGATATTCCGATCGTCCCGCCCATAAGCGGCGGATCGGATTACGGAATTTCAGGGCCGGAGACAGCGGGACCGGGTGGAGATAATACCCAGAGCGGCCCGGGAGCTTCGACGGGAACAGGGAATTCGACGGGAACGGGAACCTCGACAGGAACGGGAACTTCCACTGGATCGGGAAACCCGACAGGGCCGGGTACTTCCGCAGGCCCAGGGGCCACTCAGGGAAGCGGTACCGGCGGAAATGTGGTGAACACGTTAAAACAGCCGGAGATCCAGGCTCAGGGCGCGGTGCTCATGGATGCAGCCACGGGAAATCTGCTTTATTCGAAGGAGGCAGAGACGAAGTTTTACCCGGCCAGCATCACGAAGCTGATGACAGCTCTTCTGGTAGCGGAAAAGTGCAGTCTTGACGATACGGTTACATTTTCCAAGACGGCGGTTACGAATCTGGAGTCCGGCGCCGTTACACTGGGACTGGTGGAAGGGGACAAGCTGACGGTGCGTCAGAGTCTCTACGGTCTCCTTTTAAAATCTGCCAACGAGGTGGCCAACGGTCTGGCCGAGCATACGGCGGGGAGTATCAGCAAGTTTGCGGACATGATGAATGCCAGGGCGAAGGAGCTGGGCTGTACGAACACGAATTTCGTCAATCCGAACGGCCTTAACAATTCCAACCACTATACGACGCCTCATGATATGGCGCTGATCGCGCGGGCTGCATTTCAGAATGGTACGGTAAGCAAGATCGCATCGACCTTAAGCTATCAGATTCCGGCGACGCAGAAGGCGGCGGCCCGCACGATATCCCTGGGCCACAAGATGCTTTATCCCAATGACGCCAGATACTACCAGGGTGTAATCGGAGGAAAGACAGGATATACTTCACTGGCGGGCAACACGCTGGTGACATGTGCGGAGCGGGACGGCGTGCGTCTGATTGCGGTTATCATGAAGAGCAAGTCTACACAGTATACGGATACCTCGGCTCTGCTGGACTACGGTTTTGCGCTGAAGAGCGGAGGCTCCCAGACTGCAAAGTGGCAGCAGGAGGGGGCAAAGTGGTACTTTGTAAAGAACGACGGAAACCGCGCCGCCAATGAGTGGATGACGATAGACGGGGCTGATTACTGGTTCGATTCCGACGGGACCATGGCTACGGGCTGGCGCCATTATTCCAACGACGCGTGGTATTACTTCAAGTCCGGCGGCGCTATGGCTTCCAGTACCTGGGTGGAGTCCGACGGCCAATGGTTTTACCTGGGCGCCGATGGGGCGATGATGAAGAATACGGTGACTCCGGATGGATATACGCTGGATGCGTCCGGCGTATGGGTGAAGTAGAAGACAATCCGCCATACAGGACGATCCGGACAGAGGTGATAATTTGAACGGTTCAGGAATAGAGAAGAAGGCATGCGCGGGGAACCGCGGCATGCCTTCTTCGTTTATGTTTGGTCAGGTACCGGTATGGAAAACCAGATTACGGTAAACTTTCCACAGCGGCTGTTCATATGCAGAACGGAGTCTTCACCGTAGGATAAGACCAGACGGGAATTGGTGTTCGCCAGTCCGATATGCTGATTGGAGTTTCGGCTGGTCTCTTTTAGGCCTGCTCTGATCGAGGCCAGCTGATCGGCCGGAATGCCCCTGCCCGTGTCATAAATGGTGAAGTAGATACGGTCCTTTTTTCTGTGAATGGAGATGGAGATCAGACCCTTTTCCTTCTTTTCTTTAATTCCATGGTAGATCGCGTTCTCGACGAGGGGCTGCAGAATCATTTTTTTGACCGGGTAAATAGAGCAGTCCGGCGCGAGGGAAAACTCGACATCGAAGCGGTCGGTGTAGCGGAGCTTCATAATTTCAAGGTATTTCTTTAAGTAGTTGATCTCCTCCTGGATCTTTACGTTATCCTGGGGATCACTGAGCGAGTAGCGCATGATCGCGGAAAGATACGATATCATCTGGCTGCACCGGTTCTCCGAGCCGGTCAGTTTGACGGATTCCCAGTAAATATTGTTTAACGTATTATGCAGGAAGTGGGGATTGATCTGGTGCTGAAGCGCCTGCATTTTGGAGAGCTGGAGCTTGGCTGCTTTTTCGGAATCCTGCATTTTTAAGTAGTCCTGCTCGATGAAGAGGCGGATTACGTTGAACAAGATGTATTCAAATGGGCTGGAGCTGCCTTTCTTTGGCTGACGGATCTGATTGACTGCGGTATCCGGTGTGCTGAATACGCTGATAATCTTATCGAGATATTTGTAATCGTGCCGTGTCTTGAAAAATGCGATCATGCAGGCTACCGCGATCGCCGCCAGCGTGATGATGATGTACATGCTGGTCAGACTGATGGTCGTCCGGTAGATTTCATTCCTGGGGGTCAGCAGAAGATACGAAAATCCGTAGGATCTCGGTGACGGCAGGTACGTAGCAGTATACGATTTATAGTCCAGGTTGACGGCGTCCGCAGGGGAGGTGGCCGGAAAGGAGGCCATCTGCGCCGCAAGATCCAGAAGGTCGTCTTCCGGAAATTCCTCTGTTGAAGGCCAGACCAGGCGGCTGGAGGCATCCATCAGAAAGAGCTTCTGATCCGGAAATTCCAGCAGGCCGGACAGTTCGCTCTTCAGCTTGTCCGCGCTGAAGCTGAAGATGACCAGTCCGTTCTGGATATCGGTGGTTCGGCGGTATAGTTTCCGGTAGACCAACAGGCTGGGAGTCCGGTATTCTGTATACAGCAGCGGATCATCGGAAAACTCCATCCAGACGTCCTCTTCGCCTGCGTGACCGTAGGAGTTTAAGACGTCCTTTTCCTTGTCAGGAGGAAAGGAGATGAGCTTTGAGCTTAAGGGCACGAAGATCCGGCTGTAGTCATTTTTATAATAGACATAGATATTCCTCAAATAGCCGTCGGTGTAAATCAGGTTCTGAAAGTTCAGCGAAATGTTCTCGACGGACTTGATGGAATCCAGCGTCAGCGATTTCTCATCAAACGCGTTCTTTAACTGCAGCGTCACCCTGGGATTGGACGCGAAGAACAGGTATGCGTTGTCCACGTGGGTATAAAAGGTCTCCAGAATGTCATCGGCCTGGTTTAAGATTACCGAGGCCTTCTTTTCGGCCTCACTGGTACTCTCATTCGTTGTCCGGAATATGCTGTACAGGCCGATGAGCAGAAGAGGGATCAGCATCAGAAGACTGTTGACCAGCAGGCTTCTGATGAAAAAACGGATTGTGGTGGAATGGTATTTCCGTTCCAGACCTTCAAGGATTGATTTATTTTTCATGGCTTCTGTACTCGGTCGGGGTGACGCCCCAGTAGGCCTTGAAGGCCCGTGCGAAGTTGTTGGGATTCACATAGCCGATCATGTTGCTGATGTTGTAGATCTTGGTGTCAGGATCCTTGAGGAACAGGGCGGCCTGCTTCATCCGCGCCTCGCCCAGCAGATCGGAAAAGGTTTTGGAGGTCTTCTGTTTGATCAGCTGGCTGAGGTAAGAGGGGTTTAAATACAGGGATTCGGCCAGTGAGGACAGGGAGCCCTCCCTGTAATTCTGACTTAAGTAGCTTAAGACCTTCTGGATGATTTCATCGGTGGAATAGTCCTGGGCATCGTCGGAACTTACGTTATATTTGGCATCCAGCTCGTGCCGGATGGTTCCGAAGATCTCCTTCAGCTCTGAAAAATTGGTCGGTTTTAAGACGTAATACCGGACGCCGTACCGGATCGCGTTCTGTGCGTATTTAAAGTTATCGTAGGCGCTTAAAAAGACGACCATAGGTCGGGCACCTTCCAGCGCCGAAACACTCTTTGCCAGCTCGATCCCGTCCATGCCGGGCATGCTGATGTCAGTCAGGATTACGTGGACGGAATGATCCTTTAGATAGTCCAGCGCTTCCTGGCCGCTGTCTTTCTGCCCGCATACGTGAAAGCCCTGCTCGTCCCACGGAAAACAGGACGCGAGGATATCGCGGGAACTGGCCTCGTCATCTACGATCAGTAGTTCATACATGGTATTTCCTCCCCCAGAATTAAGTGATTCCAGTATATCATGGGAAAGTTGCCATAGTCAAAGGTATAACCATGAAATCGATTTTCCCTAAAATAGAGATAGGCGGATAAAATAATGATAGATTGAAATGATAGGCGTTCACAATCGGCACAGGGGCGCAAAAATAAGCGGGCATGATAGAATACAGTCCATGAGTTATGTTCCGAAGGGAATGACAACCGGAAATCAGCAAAGGAGGAAAGTATCATGTCGTCACTGAAACCAAAAACCGCAGGGGGCACTGCCGTGAGAAAGTATCCGAAGAACTGGAGATGGGGGCTGCTCTTCATTCTGCCATGGCTTCTGGGATTCCTTATTTTACAGGCGTACCCGTTAATCATGTCACTGTATTACTCGTTTACGAATTTCTCCATATTATCGGAAGGAAAATGGGTCGGATTTGACAATTACATCAGGCTGTTTACGAAAGATAAGTACTTCCTGAAGTCATTCTTTTTGACCTTTAAGTACGCACTGATGTCGGTGCCGATGAAGCTCGTCATGGCGCTCATCGTAGCGATGATCTTAAATATGCGTCTGAAGGGGATCAACCTGTTCCGGACGGTTTACTATCTGCCGTCAATCATGGGGGGAAGCGTGGCCATCTCCATACTCTGGAGATTCATGTTTATGAAGGAAGGCATGTTAAACAAGATGCTGGGCGCCGTATATATTCCGGCTGTCGACTGGCTGGGAGATCCGGACATCGCGCTCGTAACCATCAGCCTTCTGGTAATCTGGCAGTTCGGCTCATCCATGGTGCTGTTTCTCGCAGGGCTTAAGAACGTTCCAACAGAGCTTTATGAGGCGGCTTCGGTGGACGGGGCGAACAAATGGGTCCAGTTCTGGAATATTACATTTCCGATGCTGACACCCGTCGTGTTCTTTAACCTGATCATGCAGATCATACATGCGCTGCAGGAATTCACCTCTGCCTTCATTATCACCAACGGCGGACCGAACCACGGAACGTACCTGATGGGAGTCAAGATATACGAGGATGCATTCCAGAATCTGAAAATGGGATATGCTTCCGCATCCTCCTGGGTGATGTTTGTGGCAATCCTTTTGATTACGCTCCTGGTATTCCGCTCGTCAAGCGCGTGGGTATTCTATAACGATGGAGGAATGGACTGATGAGAAGTAAAAAGAATAATCTGATCGCCTACGTGATCCTGATTGTCGTGGGCGCAGCTATGATTTATCCGCTGTTCTGGCTGTTTTTCGCCACATTTAAGGACAATAAGGAGCTGTTTGGAAAGATGACCCTGCTTCCGGAGCACTTCTCTTTTTCGGCATACAGAGAAGGCTGGAAGGGAAGCGGACAATTTTCCTATTTGACATTCTATTTAAATACATTTAAGCTTGTTATTCCGACGGTTGCACTGACCGCCATTTCTACCGGGATTGTTGCATACGGCTTTGCGCGATTTAAGTTTCCCATGAAGAAGCTGCTGTTCATGCTGATGATCTCCACACTGATGCTGCCGGACGCGGTTATCATGATCCCACGGTACGTGGTGTTCAATAAGTTTGGCTGGGTTGACACCTACCTGCCGTTCTGGGTACCGGCGGTCCTGGCATGCTATCCGTTTCTGATTTTTATGCAGATACAGTTTTTGAGGGGGATCCCGAGAGAGCTGGATGAATCGGCCTATATGGACGGCTGCAATCCGCTGATGGTATATGTGAGAATTCTGGCGCCGCTGATGAAGCCCTCCATTTTCTCCGTTATTATTTTTCAGACGCTCTGGAGATGGAACGACTACTTCAACAATCTGGTGTATATCAGCAGCGTGAAGAACTATACGCTGTCGCTGGCCTTAAAGATGTCGATCGACAGCCAGGGCGCATCTACACCGTGGAACCAGATACTGGCCATGTCTTTTCTGTCGCTGATTCCGCCGGTGCTGCTGTATTTCTTCGCACAGAAATACTTTGTGGAAGGAATCACAGCCGGAGGCATCAAGGGATAAGCACGTTATTATTTCACAGGACGAGTTTTCCTGTGAAGTAATAAAATGATAGGCTTATAATATGAAGATAGAATCTAATGATAGGCACCTGCAATCTGAGAAGGGGCTTGGAATAATGGATTTGTGATAGAATACAGGTAAAGGGAAAACGATGAAGGAGGAAATATTTTTATGAAGAAACAGTTAATGAAACGCGCTGCACTGGTGATGGCCGCTTCCATGGCGGCGGTGTCCTTGATGGGATGCGGATCGGGAGCAGGAGATAAGAAGACAGATACGGCGGCGGAAAGCAGTACCGCGGCAGCAGGCGCCAATGACAGTACGGCAGCTGGAACAACAGAAGCCAGCAAAGAACCCGTGACACTTCGCTTTTCCTGGTGGGGGAGTGACAGCAGGCATCAGGCGCTGCTGGCGGTGATCGAGGCCTATGAAAAAAAGAATCCCAATGTGAGCGTGGAGGCGGAATATCAGGGATACGACGGGTACTATGAAAAAATCATGACGACACTCTCCAGCAATACAGCGCCGGATATCATACAGCTTAGTAAGGAATGGCTGCCGGATATTCAGGGGGCGAAACACTATCTGGCGGATTTATCGACGCTGCCGGTGGATTTGAGTACGCTGAAGGACCGCCTTCTGGAGATTGCGGGTACTTACAATGGAGAGCCTAACATGTTCCCCTGTACGGTAGGAGGCTCCGTTACCTATGTAAATACAGATTTTGCTAAGATCTATGGAATCGATTTAAGTAAGAACTACACATGGGATGAAATAAAGGAATTAGGGAAATCGGTTCATGAGCAGGATGAGGATGCCTATCTGATGACCGCAGATGCTGACATGCTGAACCGGTTGTTTGTACAGCCTTATCTGGCACAGAAAACAGGGAAACCGCTGATCGACGAAGCAACCTATACCATGAATTTTACGGAAGCGGAAGCTGCGGAAGCGTTTCAAAATGTAGTGGAATTATATGAGACCAATACGCTGGAACCGTTTGGGGAAGCGGCAACCTTTGCGGGACAGGCCGACCAGAACAACAAATGGATTAACGGGAAGATCGGAATGATCGTTGACTATACCGGAAGCGCGCCTAAGTATATTGCTTCCATCGAGAGTCCTCTGGATGTAATTTCAATGCCTGTTACCAGTGATGCAAAATGCAGCGGCGTCGCCTACAGCGGAGACAGAGGCTTTGCAATCAACGATAACTCGTCAAACAAAGAAGAGACGGCTAAATTCCTGGATTTCCTGATGAATGATCCGGAATCGATTGCTCTCTGTAAGACCGATGTCGGTTACTGCCCAACCAGGCAGTCTGATGATATTCTGATTGCCGCGGGCGTAGTGAGTGAAATTCAGAAGAAAGGCGTCGAGATATCAGAGCCGGATTCCTATACCAATAATATGATCAGCGGTAATACAGAGCTGGAAGTGATCCGAAAAGATCTGATTCAGGAGGTCGTCTACAAGGACATTACGCCAGAAGAGGCGGCAAAGGAACTGGTGGAGCAGTATCAGGAAATCCTGGAAGAACTGAAAGCAAAATAGACCAGGAGAGACAGAACAGATACGTCCGTTAAAGAGATCGTGTAACGGTGCTATAGGAGGATGTTGTAAAACTGCATGTAATCGATACTGGAGGCAGAAACAGAAATTTCTGCAGCTGGTACGGATGGCGGCGTTTTGCAGCAGCCTCCATTTTTATAGAGTGAAGGAGGAGAAAGAAAATGAGAGACAAGGCGTATTATCAGGGACTGCTGTTAAATATGGTAGAACCGCTCAAACCACACTACAGCGAAGACTGCGCCCATCTGGAGCTGGGGGCGGCCGCGGCTGGATACGGCAGCCAGATCGCCGGAATGGAGGGATTCTCACGGGTTTTGTGGGGGCTGGTTTCGTACTGGGCCGGCGGAGGCACGGATGAAAGCCTTCTGCCGGTTTACCGAAAAGGCCTCTCTGCGGGCACGGACCCGGAGTCGGAGGCATATTGGGGGGATTTACACGACAAGGATCAGCGGATGGTCGAAATGGCTGCGATCAGCTACGGGATCCTGATGGTTCCGGAAAAATTGTGGGATCCGCTGGAAGAGAAGGAAAAGAACCGTCTGGCGGACTGGCTGTATCAGATCAACCGGTACTCCCAGGCAGACAACAACTGGCAGTACTTTAAGGTGATCACCAACCTGGCGCTGCGCAGCGTGGGGAGGAAATGGAGTGAAGAACAGGTAAAGGATGCCATGGACCGGTACGAATCCTTTTATATTGGAAATGGCTGGTATTCCGATGGAAAACGGCCGCAAAAGGATTACTACACATCCTTTGGAATTCATTTTTACTGCCTTCTCTATGCGGCTTTCATGGGACAGGACGATCCGGAGACTGCAGAAAGGTTCAAGTGCCGGGCGGCGAAATTTGCAGAGACCTTTCTCTATTGGTTCGACGATGAGGGGAAGGCGCTTCCTTTTGGCCGTTCCTTAACCTATCGCTTCGCGCAGGCAGCATTTTTCAGCGCCTGCGCCCTGGCCGGTGTGGAGTGCATTTCATGGGGCGTGATGAAGGGGATTCTGGAACGCCACATGGAATACTGGATGGCGCAGCCGGTCTTTGACAATGGAGGTGTCCTCACCGTCGGTTATACGTATCCAAATCTGCTGATGTCGGAGAGCTACAATGCCCCTGGCTCGCCCTACTGGTCGTTTAAGACCTTCGTATGCCTGGCTCTGCCTGACAGCCATCCGTTCTGGAAGGCAGAAAGCGAGCCGCTTCCGAAGCTTTCGGAGGTTCTTGCGGTGAAGGAATGCGACATGGTGCTGTGTCACCGGAAACACGAGGTTGTGGCCCTGACCGCAGGCCAGTATCCGGTGATGGAGCATCCGTTTGCAGCGGAAAAATACGCCAAGTTTGCCTATTCGTCCGTATTTGGATTCTGTGTATCCCGCTCCTTTCATCAGCTGGAGCAGGCGGGAACCGACAGCATGCTGGCTTTTTACGCGCATGGCATGTACTACGTCCGGAGGGCGTGTCTGGAATACCGTGTTTCGGAGAACGGTGTCTATTCCAGATGGAGCCCGGTGGAGGGCATCGAAGTGGAGACGTGGCTTCTGCCGGTGAAAGGCGGCCATAAGCGCAGACATAAGATAACCAGCACCATATCCTGCGTGGCCTATGACTGCGGTTTTTCCTATCCGAACTGTATGGAAGAGACGAAAAAGACGGAGGGAAGAGGAGCTGCGGAGGTATCCGATGATCATGGCAAAAGCCGGATTAAAGCCGAAAATGGAGACGGAGACGGTATTGTCATTACGGCTCTGCCCAATATGAATCTCATTTTCCCCAATGTATGCATACCGGCAGTCCGTTTCGCGGTTCCGGCAGGAAAAATGGAGATCGGGACACTGGTGGAAACAGAATTTACGGATCGGAAGATTGTGATCGGGGGAGGAAATTGTTATGCTCTGGGAGATTGATGGTGAGACCCATATCTGGGCGGAGGAAATCTGGGGGAAATTAGAACGGAAGCTGGAGGCCCAGTGTCTCCGTCTCGGCTCCATGATGCCCTATGTTCCTGTAAACGGCGCCTACGAAGATATGGGAAAGAAGGAGCTTGCGGCCTGGACAAATGGGTTCTACAGCGGAATTCTGTGGCAGATGTATCATGCGGCAGGAAAGGCATGTTACAGAAAGGCCGCGGAGGGAATCGAGGTGCGGCTGGATGAGGCTCTCGCTTCCTATATAAAATTGGATCACGATGTGGGTTTCCTCTGGCTGCATACGGCTGTGGCCGACTATCGGCTGACCGGCAGCGAGGCTTCCAGAACGAGAGGTCTTCACGCAGCGGGAATTCTGGCAGGCCGTTATAATCCGAAGGCCGGATACTTAAGGGCATGGAACGGGGAGCGGTCCGGAATCGCGATTGTGGACTGCCTCATGAATCTGCCGCTTCTCTATTGGGCAGCGGGAGAGCTTCATGACAGCGCACTCCGTCAGATCGCGGTGAATCATACCGACATGGCGCTGAAATACATCATCCGGCCGGATGGCTCCTGCAACCATCTGGTGGAATTTGCCCCGGAGACCGGAGAATATCTGGGAAATCCGGGAGGTCAGGGCTATGAGAGCGGTTCCTCCTGGAGCCGGGGGCAGGCGTGGGCCATCTATGGCATGGCGCTGGCCTACCGGTATACCGGAAACACAGCGTATTTGGACGCATCGAAGCGGGTAGCTCACTATTTTTGCGCCAACGCGGCAATAAACGGATATGTGCCGCTGATCGATTTCCGGGCGCCGGAGGAGCCGCGCTACCTGGATACGACGGCGGGAGTCTGCGCCGCGTGCGGACTTTTGGAACTGGCCGGACACGTGAAGCCGCTGGAAAAAAATCTGTACGTGAAGTCGGCTGTCCGCTGCTTAAAGGCGGTTACAGATGAGTACTGCGAGTGGGACCCCAAAAAGGATTCGATTGTCTCCCATGGCTCCGCCAGATACGACCGGGCCGCCGACCGGGAGGTGCCTGTTATCTATGGAGATTACTTTTTGGTGGAAGGAATTCTCCGCCTTTTGAATAAAGACTTTTTGATCTGGTAAAGAAATTATTGGTTTGTTGGTTCTTAATAGAGTGGGGGAACGTGAACATACGAATGTGTAAAGGCATATCCCGCCCGCGTGTTTGCTCCTGTTCCATTAGCTCACTGTATGGAATTGTAGTTCGTTATCGCTGCTTTACGCCAGGGTCAGAGCAAGGCTTCGCCCAGCCCAACATCATAAACTTAAAAAGTTATAAAAGGAATCTGTCACACGCAGGCGGATTCCTTTTATTAGGTATTAGGGAAAAGTGATATGAAATCTGAGACCATTTGCTCCAATGTTATGCAGACCAGCTTTCCTTTTGACTCAAGTTGGAGCAGTGGTTCTGTGAAGCCGCTTTGAGAAAAAAGATAAAAGGAATACTCTGCATCATCTGTTTTTGACCATTTTGATTCCAGGGTTTTATAATCTGCTAAATCGAAGAGAGAAGCTTTGTATTTGCATTCACCGAGTATATAATGTTTGCTTTGCTGATCGACGGCCATGACATCAATCTCGGTTTCGTATGTTGTATAAGATTTACGCCCGGTTCCACTATCTGTGCGCTGGGTAACTCTGCCCCACCATCTGCCGATTTTTGAGTAGCGGTATGGTAACTTCTCTTGTCTATTTAATAAGCGAATATAATCACGACACAAAGACTCAAAAACAAAAGCTGTAAATTCATGTAGCTGTGGTGTCACTACGTACTTCATTACGCCTTCAGTATCTCCAGCTTCCAGATCCGAGTACGTTGTGAAAACGAAGGAGTACCAAAAACGAAAAAAATTATCCGTTAGTTGATAAAGCCCTTTATTTGACTTTGCACGTTCCTTTACACTATCAGCAACTGAGAATTCCCGCTCAACAATTTGAAGATCCATTAGATTTTTTATATATACTGTCAGTTTGTTTTTTTCAATTTGCGTTTTGTTGAATATATCGTTTAAAGTAGTGTTTCCCAGAGCAATGGCTTCAATAATGGTATTATAAACTGCAGTTTCTCTGAGTTCCTGCCGTAGCAGAAACTCTACTTCACTATATAATACAGAGCCTTTTGTCAATATGTTTTTTTTGATATTCTCTTCTATAGTAATCTTATTATCAAATTGTCTTAAATAGTGCGGAATTCCTCCTAAAATTGCAAATACTGTTATCTGATCCATCGGTGTGTAATTTGGAAAAAATTTTATTACGTCAGAAAAGGGCATCTCTGTCATTTTGTAGATGCCGGTAGCACGTCCATAAAGGGGATTTTTTTCCGCCAGTATTTCCTTTTCGATGAAACTCATTGCACTGCCACATAATATAATCATTATATTAGCATCTTTCAATGAGGAGTCCCACAGATTTTGAAGAATAGATGGGATTGTTTCATTTGCTTTGCACATATAAGGAAATTCGTCGATTACCAGTAATTTCTTACCGTTACCCGGAAGTTCTAAAATACTTGTGAAAGCAGATTCCCAATCTTGAAATTCGTGTATATATTGCGCAGCTGGAATACCTGTCTTTAACACTTTTTCTGAATAGGAAAGTAGCTGCTGCCGGTCCGTACATTCACGGCAGGAATAAAAAATATGAGGTTTACCTTTACAGAATTCTTTTAATGTTTCGGTTTTTCCCACGCGGCGGCGCCCGTACAGAACGATCAGCTGCCCGTCTTCCCTCTTATATTTCTCTTCTAAAAAAGATAGTTCCATTTTGCGTCCTATAAACATAGCAATCCTTCTTTCTAATCATGATTATTAGAATCATGATTATATTTTATACTATCTTTTGCAAAATATCAACTATCTTCGATACCAGTCTTTCGACAATATTTGCAGGAAGAGATTGTACCACAAAACGGTACAGCGGCTTTTTTCGTTTTACGGAATGGTTCGTTACGGAAAGCCCATTCAGGAAAGCCCGTTCAGCTAAACGCGAAAGCTTAAGTATGCTTTGCCTTGACGCGGCATACTTTTTCAGTGTATGATGATACAAAATCAAAAGGCATCAAAAGAAATAAAATGAAGTGGAAGACTGGTGAAAGATGAGGAAGAATGATATGTGGCTTGCCGCCGGTGTGCTGTCCGCCGCTGCAGGAGCGGGACTTTTGCTTCGCTCCCAGTATGAGAGGGAGCAGCTGTCCGTAGAGAGGACGGAGATTCTGACGGAAAAGATAACGAGAGACTGCCGGCTGGTGTTTCTCTCTGATTTACATGATCATGAGTTTGGAGATCATAATAAACGCCTGCTCCATGCAGTCGATGAGGTAAAACCCGACGTGATCCTGATCGGGGGCGACATGATGGTCAGCAGGGAAAGCGCGGATCTGCGGGTATCCCTGGAACTGATTGGGGAACTGACGAAACGCTGCCCCGTCTATTACGGCAATGGAAATCATGAGACGCGGATGAACCGGGAACGGAAGAATTTCGGGATGCAGTATGACATCTATGTGAGGGAGCTAAAGAAAATGGGAGTCCGTTACCTTTCCAACAGGACAATGGAGTTCCGGGAGGATATCGCCGTCACCGGAATCGATCTGGCGGAACGGTATTATAAGAAGTTCCATCCCGACCATCTGCGGCCGGAGGAGATTGGAAGGCTGGCGGGCCCGGCTGAACGGGAGAGGTTTCAGATCCTGCTCTGCCATTCGCCCCTCTTTTTCGATTCCAGCCGGAAATGGGGCGCGGATTTGACGCTGTCCGGCCATTTTCATGGGGGAACCATACGCCTTCCGTATCTGGGCGGGGTCATGACCCCTCAGTTTCAGTTCTTTCTGCCGTGGTGCGCTGGAACATTTGAGGAGAGCGGGAAGTACATGATCGTGAGCCGCGGCCTGGGGACGCATTCCATCAATATCAGGCTGAACAACAAACCGCAGCTTGTGGTGGTGGATTTAATAAGATGCAGTCGTACTCTGTGAAATTACTGGGCGTGGATTGAAATAATAATCAAAGAGAAAAACAGGTTAAATATTTACAGAAGCCGGTGGATTTGATATACTAACCGGTAGCGCTTACTTTCTGATGCCGGGAGGAAACTATGGGAATATCCTATAAGCTGGAGAATTTTGAGGGTCCTCTGGACTTGCTGCTCCATCTGATTGAAAAGAATAAATTGAATATTTATGACATTCCTATTGTGACGATTACGGAGCAGTATCTCGATTACGTGAGCCACATGGAGACCGAGGATTTAAACATTGTCAGTGAATTCCTGGTGATGGCGGCGACGCTCATCGACATCAAATCCCGCATGCTCCTGCCGAGAGAAGTGAATGAGGACGGCGAGGAGGAAGATCCGAGGGCTGAACTGGTGGCGCGTCTTCTGGAATATAAGTATTACAAATACATGGCGTTTGAACTGAAGGAGAAGGAGGTCGGCGCGGACCGCCTGCTTTTTAAGGGGCCTACGGTGCCTCCGGAGGTGGCGAAGTATGAGCCGCCGGTGGACTTGGATAGCCTGTTGGACGGCCTGACGCTGGCAAAGCTTCAGGAGATTTTCAAGTCCGTGATGAAAAGGACAGAGGACCGGATCGACCCTGTGAGGAGCCGGTTCGGTAATATTACGAGAGAACCGGTGAGTCTGGAGGACAAGATCACCTCGGTTCTGGGTTATGCCAGGCTGCACCGCAAATTCTCTTTCCGGGGAATGCTCGAAAAGCAGGCGGACAAGACGGAGGTTGTGGTGACGTTTCTTGCGCTTCTGGAGCTGATGAAGATCGGTAAGATTCATCTGACCCAGGAGCATTTATTCGACGATATGTTTATTGAGACGCTGGAGCCGGAAGGCGAGGAAGAGGATCTGGACTTATCGGAGTTAGAGGAAGATATCGAAGGGTATAAAAAAGATGAAGAAGAAGTGGGAAGCGCAGGAGTCGCTGCCGATTGAGGAACTGAGAGAGATTACGAATGAAGAGCGGGAGTATGAGGCCGTGATCGAAGCGGTCTTATTTACCATGGGTAATTCCGTCGAGGTGAGACAGCTGGCAGCCGCGATCGGACAGGACGAGGAGACGGCAAGATCCGCCGTAAAACGGCTCATGAAGCAGTATGAGGCCGGACGGAAGGGGATGCAGATTATCGAACTGGAGAACAGCTACCAGATGTGCACCAGGCCGGAGTATTATGAGAATCTCATCCGTGTGGCTGCCACCCCCAAAAAACAGGTGCTGACGGATGTGGTCCTGGAGACGCTGTCGATCATCGCCTACAAGCAGCCGGTCACGAAGATGGAGATCGAGAAGATCCGCGGCGTCAAGTCCGATCACGCGGTGAACAGGCTGGTGGAATACAACCTGGTATACGAGGTGGGCCGCCTCGACGCTCCGGGCCGCCCAGCACTGTTTGCTACAACGGAGGAGTTCCTTCGCCGGTTCGGAATCGGCTCGACTCAGAACCTTCCCACTCCGGACCCCGAAACCGCTGCCGAGATCCGCATGGAGGTGGAGGAGGAATTAAAGGGAAGCGGAGAGCTGCTCCCCGAAGATGAGGCGCTTCTGGAGGAAATCCCCCTCACCGAGTTGGGAGACGGGATCGCGGAAGCGGCTGTAACCCGTGAGGACGATGGAAACACAGAATAATTACCGCACGCAGGCGGCTGAGAGACAGTCGTTTCGTGCTCACAATCAGGAGGACATACAGTGACAGAGAAGATCAGAATAAAATATTTTACAGATAAAATCGAGCGTTTATGCTACATTGGAGGCAAATCCGACTGGATCGATTTACGTGCGGCGGAAGAGGTTGAACTGAAGGCGGGAGAGTTTCAGCTGATTCCGCTTGGAATCGCCATGGAACTGCCGGCCGGCTATGAGGCCCATGTGGTGCCGAGAAGCAGCACGTTTAAGAATTACGGTGTGATCCAGACGAACAGCATGGGAGTCATCGATGAGACGTACTGCGGGGACAATGACCAGTGGTTTTTCCCGGCTTATGCCCTTCGTGACACGGTGATTCACGCCAATGACAGAATCTGCCAGTTCCGCATCATGAAGCACCAGCCGGAGCTGTCATTTGAGGAAACGGACAGGCTTGACCATGAGGACCGCGGAGGCCACGGAAGTACCGGAAAGCAGTAACCTCCCCGGATGGAGAATTTAAGATGAAAACATGTTCCAGAGTAAAAATGGGTTCCAGATTAAAGCTTCTCGTCCTGACGGCAGGCGTATGCATGAGCTTAACCGTAGGATGCGGAAAGAGTGAAAATAAATATACGTACCGCGATGCGGGAATAGAAGCGCTGAATGCTGGGGATTATGAGAGTGCGATCGCTTCTTTCGACGAGGCGATTAATGCCTCAAACGCGCTGGTGGGCGCATTCGATATTGACGTACTGAAATACCGTGCGGAGGCGGAATACCGTGCCGCAGATTACCAGGCTGCCTCGGATACCTACGGTATCCTGATCCAGGTGGATAAGGAGCGGCCGGAATATTTGAACATGCGCTGCGTCTCCAAAGCGCAGACGGGAGACTTAAGCGGGGCGCTGGACGATTATAAGCGTGCAGCCGAACTGGATACGGAGAAGAATGCTCCGGGCAGGGCGGAGGCGATTCTCGCGGCCGGAGCGGCGCTGGAGAACCAGGGAGCATCCGCCGAGGCCATGACGCTCTATGAGAGCGCCCAGGCGGAAGGAATCGAAAATGCCGAGCTGTACAACCGGATGGGCCTCTGCAAATTCGGGGAAAAGGATTATGAGACGGCTATTACCTATTTCGCCCAGGGATTATTAAAGCCGGACGCCGCCTCGGTGCCGGACCTGATCTACAATCAGGCGGTTGCATACGAGTACAAAGGAGACTTTGACAAGGCGCGGGAGCTGATGGAGCAGTATGTGGCAGGAAACAGCTCAGACGAAGAAGCCGCGCGGGAACTGGAGTTTTTAAAAAGCAGATAAGCTGCTGTGTCATTTTGAGTGGTACAGGAACCCAAAATGAGGATTGAAATAAAGACAAGGTAATGGATTAGGAGATCAATGGCTGATTTAGTGGAGTTAAAGGAAATCGAAGAGCGGGTCATTCTGGTGGCCGTGAGTACGGAAGAGGAAAGCCTGGCAGCAGCCTCCTTAGATGAACTGGAGGAGCTTGTGGAGACGGCGGGAGCCGTCACGGTGGACAAGATCATCCAGAACCGGGAACGGATTCATCCTGGGACGTATCTGGGCAAGGGAAAGATCGAAGAGGTGAAGGAGCGCGTCTGGGAGCTGAATGCCACTGGCATTGTCTGCGATGACGAGCTGTCGCCCGCACAGCTTCGGAATCTGGAGGATGCACTGGATACGAAGGTGATGGACCGTACCATGGTAATTCTCGACATTTTCGCTTCCAGGGCGACAACCAGGGAAGGTAAGATCCAGGTGGAGCTGGCCCAGTTGAAGTACCGGGCGGCCAGACTGGTGGGACTGAGAAATTCGCTCTCCCGTCTGGGCGGCGGAATCGGAACGAGAGGTCCCGGCGAGAAGAAGCTGGAGGTGGACCGTCGTCTGATTCACGACCGGATCGGCCAGATGAAAGCGGAACTGGAGGATGTGAAGCGCCACAGGGACGTGGCCAGGCAGCAGCGGACAAGGAACCATACTCCGGTGGCAGCCATTGTGGGTTACACCAACGCGGGAAAGTCCACGCTGCTCAACACGCTTACGGACGCCGGAATTCTGGCGGAGGACAAACTCTTTGCCACGCTGGACCCGACAACGAGAAACTTAGAGCTTCCCGGCGGGGAGCAGATTCTTCTGACTGACACGGTCGGATTTATACGGAAGCTGCCCCATAATCTGATCGAGGCGTTTAAGAGCACACTGGAGGAGGCAAAGTACTCGGACATCATTCTTCATGTGGTGGACTGCTCCAATCCCCAGATGGATATGCAGATGTATGTGGTCTATGAGACGCTGAAGGATTTGGGCGTTCACGACAAGGAAGTGATCACAGTCTTTAATAAGATAGACGCGGCAGGTGAGATGAGGATTCCCCGCGACTTATCTTCCGATTACCAGGTGAAGATTTCGGCAAAGACCGGGGAGGGACTGGACGAGCTCCTGAATCTGCTGGAGAGTATTTTAAGGAGCAGGAAAGTATTCCTGGAGCGGATATACCCCTATCAGGATGCCGGAAAGATACAGCTGATCCGGAAATACGGCCAGCTTTTGAAGGAAGAGTACCGGGACGACGGTATTTTTGTCAGCGCCTATGTGCCTGCGGAGATGTATGCAAACCTGATTTAAAATGGCAAAAAGCATAAATGTACGGCTGCGGAGCACACCGGTCGAATTGGTGGTTGAGAAACTGTGTAAGGTGTGCTATACTGACAGACAGTCCGCAGTTTTGCGATAAGTGACTCGAAGCTTATAAGAAAACATAATAAGACACAATATATGGTTTTAATGTTTTTTGCGAAACCAGATATTGTGTTTTTGTTTCTCTTCTGCTATAATAAACAATGCACCGGTTAAGGCGGTGTCAGGGTTGTAAAAGGAAAGGAGTCAGGTATAAATGATATCAGTATTGAAAAGAGATGGGGAGGTCGCTGAATTCAGTCTGAATAAGATAACGGAAGCGATAAAGAAGGCATTTAAGGCTACAAAGAAGGATTTTAATAATGAGATTCTGGAGCTGTTGTCCCTCCGTGTTACGGCGGACTTTCAGGAAAAGATGAGAGACGGCCAGGTAACGGTTGAGCAGATTCAGGACAGCGTTGAGCACGTCCTGGAGCAGACCGGTTACACGGATGTGGCAAAGGCCTATATTTTATACAGAAAACAGAGAGAAAAAATCCGTAACATGAAGAATACCATCCTGGACTATAAGGATGTGGTGAACAGCTATGTGAAGGTGGAGGACTGGCGTGTCAAGGAGAACTCGACCGTTACCTATTCCGTAGGCGGCCTGATCTTAAGCAATTCCGGTGCGGTTACGGCAAATTACTGGCTGTCCGAGATATACGATCAGGAGATCGCGGATGCCCACAGGAATGCGGATATCCATATCCACGATTTGTCCATGCTGACAGGCTACTGCGCGGGCTGGTCCTTAAAGCAGCTTCTCATGGAAGGTCTGGGCGGCATTCCGGGCAAGATCACATCATCCCCTGCAAAGCATTTATCCGTGCTTTGCAACCAGATGGTCAACTTTTTAGGCATAATGCAGAATGAATGGGCAGGCGCTCAGGCATTTTCCTCTTTCGATACCTACCTTGCTCCTTTTGTAAAGATAGATAACTTAACCTACCCGGAGGTGAAGAAGTGCATCGAGTCCTTCATCTACGGCGTTAATACGCCAAGCCGCTGGGGTACTCAGGCGCCGTTCTCCAACATCACGCTGGACTGGACCGTGCCGGGCGATATGGCAGAGCTTCCGGCTATTGTAGGCGGTAAGGAAGCGGACTTCAAGTACAAAGATTGTAAGACAGAGATGGACATGATCAACAAGGCCTTCATCGAGACGATGATCGAGGGAGACGCCAACGGACGCGGATTCCAGTATCCGATCCCGACCTATTCCATCACCAAGGACTTTGACTGGTCCGATACCGAGAACAACAGACTGCTGTTCGAGATGACCTCCAAGTACGGTACGCCTTACTTCTCCAATTACATAAACAGCGATATGGAACCCAGCGATGTCAGAAGCATGTGCTGCCGTCTGCGCCTCGATCTCCGTGAGCTGCGCAGAAAGACGGGCGGGTTCTTCGGATCAGGCGAAAGTACCGGATCGGTGGGCGTCGTAACCATCAATATGCCGAGAATCGCTTACCTGGCAAAGGACGAGGCTGATTTCTACAGCCGTTTGGACCATATGATGGACGTTTCCGCAAGGTCCTTAAAGACGAAGCGGGAAGTGATCACCAAGCTGTTGAACCAGGGACTGTACCCTTATACCAGGAGATATCTGGGAACCTTTGAAAACCATTTCTCCACCATTGGCTTAATCGGTATGAACGAGGTTGGCCTCAATGCCAGATGGCTGGGCGAAGACATGACAAGTGTACAGACACAGGAATTTACAAAGAACGTATTAAACCATATGAGAGAGCGCCTTTCCGATTATCAGGAGAAATACGGCGACTTATACAATCTGGAGGCCACACCGGCGGAGTCCACGACCTACCGTCTGGCCAAGCATGACAGGAAGAGATATCCGGATATTAAGACGGCCGGAGCCGAAGGGGATACGCCTTACTACACCAACAGCTCTCATCTGCCTGTCGATTATACGGCGGATATATTCGATGCTCTGGATATTCAGGATGAGCTGCAGACCTTATACACCTCGGGAACCGTATTCCATGCCTTCCTGGGCGAGAAGCTTCCTGACTGGGCGGCCGCGGCGAGACTGGTGCACACCATTGCGGAGAACTACAAGCTTCCGTATTACACGCTGTCACCGACGTATTCCATCTGTGCAGAGCATGGCTATCTGATCGGCGAACACAGCGTCTGCCCGATCTGCGGAAAGCGCGCTGAGATCTACAGCCGTATCACCGGCTACTACAGACCGGTACAGAACTGGAACGAGGGCAAGACGCAGGAATACAAGAACCGTACCACCTACGACATCACCGGATCGGTACTGAAGAAGGGAAACAAGAGTGCGGAGACGGTGAAGGAAGCCGTTCACAACGCAGAGATTCCGGCTGGTTCCTACCTCTTCACGACCAAGACGTGTCCAAACTGCAAGATGGCAAAGCAGTTCTTAAAGGATGTGGATTATGAGGTGGTGGATGCAGAGGAGAATGCAGAACTGGCAGAACAGCTCGGCATCATGCAGGCGCCTACCCTGGTAGTCGTGAGCGATGGCCAGGTGAAGAAGATCGCCAATGCCTCCAACATCAGGAAGTATGCGGAGACCATCGCATAATATATCATAATTCAGTAAATATAAAATGCCGCAGATCACGGAGTAAAAAGTGATTCTGCGGCATTTTTTGCTGCGGATTTTGCAGCAGATTTCCGTATCTTCTGCGGAGTTGTCCCATACATTTCCTTAAAAACCCGCATGAAGACCTTGTAATTCGTAAGTCCGTTCTGTACCATCAGCTGCGTAATGCTTTCATCCGATCTCAGGAGCTCTTCGTAAAAATTCATGGTGCGCACAGAATTTACGTATGCCAGAAATGTCTGGCCCGTATATTTCTTAAACAGGCGGCAGAAATACTCCCGGCTCAGGCCCTGGGAAGCGGCGGCATCGTTAAGCGTCAGCGGCCTGCGGAAATTCCGGCGGACGTAGTCCATAATTCCGGCAATCCGCTTCATATCCCGGCTGGAATCGTCATCGCTTCCGGATTCGTTCCAATGGGAACAGCTGCGGTAGAGATAATAGAGAAACTCATAGAGATGTGCAGTTACCAGAAGCTGATAGCCGTCCGTCTGTTTTTCGTATTCGCTTACCATGGCGTCCAAATGGAAGAACATCTCCTTTTGATCCGGGCTTTGGATCACTTTCGTGATCAGTGTCTGGAAATGGAGCGCCTCAAAATTGGGGAAAAAGCGTCTCATCTGCTCCGCTGAAATCTGAAGCAGCACATAGGTGGTAAGGCCTGCTGTCTGTGTCATATGAAGTTCGTTGGAATTGATGACCAGCAGGCTTCCCGGCTCCGGCTGGTACGTTTCTGCCTGGATGACTGCCGTCAGCCGCCCATCGATCAGGCACAGGATCTCTAAGTATTCGTGCCAGTGAGCCGGTATGGTCATGGGCATACAATGGACGAGCTCCAGTTTTGCCGGCAGATTGATGTTCTCGGAAACTTCTTCGTGAATGATGTGGTCCATCCTGCGTTCCTTTCTCTGTTGTATATCAATAGTGACAGAAATATCTGTTTTTATTCTACTAAAAGTTTGCGATTATATCAATATCAACCTATAAAAGGTTAAAAAAGTATCTAGCGGCCGTTGAGGCAATCGTGCATAATAGAGAAAAACAGACAGATATCATTTGGAGGTCAGATATGAAGTTAAAAAACAGGACATTTACCGGTTCCACATCAGACGCAGTAACGAAAAGAGAGCAGGAAAACAGGGAGATCGCCCGCAGAGCGGCTTCCGAAGGATTTGTACTTTTAAAAAATGACGGCCATCTGCTGCCGCTTGCTGCAAAGGGGAAAATCGGGCTTTACGGAGCAGGGGCAGTCAAGACCATAAAAGGGGGCACCGGCTCCGGCGATGTCAATGAGCGGGACTGTGTTTCCATTTATCAGGGGTTAAAGGCCGCAGGCTATGAAGTGACCAGCGATACATGGCTCTCCTCTTATGAGACCATTTACGCGGATGCAAGACAGGCCTGGAAAGAGGCAGTCCTGGATAAACTGAAACAGTATGACGGCAACTTTTTCCAGGCGTACTCCACCACACCGTTTGTCGTTCCATGCGGCAATACGATTGACGAGGAGGCTGCAAAGGCGGATGGAGCCGATACCGCGGTATTTGTGCTCAGCCGTATTGCGGGGGAAAATGCGGATCGTCACGATACGGAAGGGGATTACTTCATCACAGAAGAAGAAAAAGCGCTTCTGAAACAGGTTTCTGCTTCCTATGACAACGTAGTTCTCGTTATCAATACGGGAGGTCTGATTGACCTGGCCTTTACTGAGGAGTTTGCAAATATAAAATCCATCGTGCAGTTCATGCAGGCCGGTCAGGAAGGCGGTTCGGCGTTTGCGGATATCATTTCCGGCGCCGTAAATCCAAGCGGAAAAATGACGGATTCCTGGGCTTATACCTACGCAGATTACCCCAATGCCCAGACCTTCAGCCATAAGAACGGCAACATAGAGACGGAGAAGTACGAAGAGGGAATTTTCGTCGGATACCGTTATTTTGATACCTTCGATGTGCCGGTTCGTTACGGCTTCGGCTTCGGATTGTCCTATACGGAATTTTCCGTTGTGGGAACCGGAATCAGCGCTTCCGGTCTGGGTACAGACCAGCCGAAAATCTCGGTTACGGCTTCCGTGAAGAATATCGGACATACGTATGCCGGAAAGGAAGTTGTGGAAGTCTACGTATCCTGTCCGCAGAATGATATGCCAAAAGAGTTCCGCCGTCTGGCCGGATTCGGAAAGACCGCGCTTTTATCTCCTGACGAGACCCAGGATTTAACGATTACCTTCCCGCTGTATCAGCTGGCCTCCTATCATGAAGATAAGGCGGCATGGATCCTGGAGGCGGGTACATATGGCATCTGGGTGGGGAATTCCCTGGAAGCCTCCAGCTTATCCGCTACGATCTGTCTCGATGCGGACGCCGTGATGGTGCAGTGCGAAACGATCTGTGAGAGAAAAGAAGACTTAACGGAACTGGTGCCGGATGCCGGTAAGATGAAGGCAAAAGAGGAAGCGTGGAAGAGTCTGGCGGAATCCTTAAAGCTTCCTGGCATATCGGTCTGTGCGGACCAGATCGTGACAGAAACCGCCGTATATCCGGAACACTTAGGCGTGACGGAAGGAAAAGCAGGAGAGATCGTGAGCACCTTATCCGAGGAACAGCTGATTGCACTTGCCACAGGCGATCCTGGAAAAGGCCAGGAAAGCGCCCTTGGCTCCGCGGGACTTACGGTGCCGGGAGCTGCGGCTGAGACATCCTCCGCTGCAATAGATTCCCCATGGAATGTGGCCAGCATGGTACTGGCAGACGGACCTGCCGGTTTAAGGCTCCATAAGACGTATCAGGTAGTGGATGGTATGATCAAAAAAGGCGGGTTCCTCCAGGCCTTTGAGGGCGGCTTCTTTGCCGAACCGGAAGAAATGGAAGGCATAACCTACTATCAGTACTGTACCGCAATCCCGGTCGGTACGCTTCTGGCACAGACATGGGATGTCAGTCTTCTGAAGGAAATTGGGGAGATGATCGGCCGTGAGATGGAACTGTTTAACGTGACGCTGTGGCTGGCGCCAGGCATGAATATTCACCGGAATCCGCTCTGCGGTCGGAACTTCGAATACTATTCCGAGGATCCGCTTCTGTCCGGTATGATGGCGTCCGCAATCACTCTCGGGGTTCAGAAGATTCCGGGATGCGGAACTACGATCAAGCATTTTGCCTGCAACAATCAGGAGGATAACCGTATGGGGTCTGATTCTGTCCTTTCCGAGAGAGCGCTGCGCGAGATCTATTTAAAGGGATTTGAAATCGCAGTGAAGAATTCGCAGCCCATGTCGATTATGACGTCCTACAACCAGATCAACGGCGTCCATGCGGCAAATTCCTACGATATCTGCACAAAGGCAGCCAGAGACGAGTGGGGCTTTGCAGGCGCAATCATGACAGACTGGACCACCACCACTGCCTCCACCGCAGGCGTATGCACGGCCGCGGGCTGTATGCGGGCAGGCAATGATATGGTAATGCCGGGCGTGAAAGCAGACCATGACAATATCCGTCAGGAGCTGAAGGAGGGAACACTGGAGCCTGGAGCACTGCAGAGATGCATCTGCAATACCGTGAGTCTGGCGCTGCAGTCCAACCAGTATGAGGAGGCAGTCAGCTATAGCAGCCAGTTTGATGGGCTGGGGACATATATGACGGTGGAATAATATAACAGGAGTACGAAACAGGAACATAATACAGGAACATGATATGATAGAGCCCCGGACCGCAAATGGTTTCGGGGCTTTTGCGCGGTGTCAGGTAAAGTAAGGTAGATGGAATTTTACAGAGATGATATGGACGGAAATAGTTGCCTGGCTGTTGCAGTATATGAAACAGGCTATGCAAAATAATTGTATTATGGGGATTCTTCCTTTATAATAGTATCAAGTATTAATATAAAGGGGGCGGGGATGTATGGATTTTATTTTTCTGTTTACGGGTATGATATGTCTGGGGGAGACAGTTTTCATGTTTCTGGGGAAGGACATGCTGATTTTTAACGGAACGACATTTAAACAGAAGGACTACGATATGAAACGTCTTTCCAGGGTGGAAGGGGTGCTGTTTCTCGTGGATGCGGCCGCCTGTCTGGCACTGGGGGCGCTTCAACTGGAGATGGGATATCAGATGGTCTGTCTCGGTATCGTGTTTGTTACGCTTCTGTTTCACGGAAGGAATTTCAGCAGCGGGAAATATAAGGTGAAGCACGGGAACCAATCATTTCCAACGGGAAAGGAGAAAAAGCAGTGAAACGTTTTTTAAATTGCAATGCATCGGATTTTGAGAAAATGAATGGAAAAGAACTGGTGGAATCCATTGCCTCCAGTGAGGGACGGGTGCTGGTCTGTGAGACCATCGGAAATTTACAGCCCATGCTGGGAGATGTGAGCAATGCGGAGCTGGCCGCGGCCATGGGCGCCGATGTGATTCTGTTAAATATCTTTGATGTGGATAACCCTGTAATCAACGGTCTTCCGCCTGTTGACAAAGGGGATCTGATCCGGAAGGTGAAGGAGCTGACCGGGCGTCCTGTGGGCATCAACCTGGAGCCAAAGGAACAGGGCGTGGAAAGCTCGGTGGAGGCGGACTCCATGTGGGGAATCACGGGTGGCCGTCTGGGAACGCTGGAAAATGCGAGGAAGGCGGTCGATATGGGTGTCGATTTCATCGTCCTGACGGGGAATCCGGGTGTCGGTGTCACCAACCGGGCCATCGAGGAGACGCTGGCGGTTTACCGGAAGGAATTCGGTGACAGTATTGTCCTGGTGGCCGGAAAGATGCATGCGGCGGGAATTCTCTCTGAGGCGGGAGAGAAGATCATCACGCGGGAGGATGTGAAGCTGTTTCGCGAAGCGGGAGCCGATGTAATTCTTATGCCGGCTCCGGGGACGGTCCCGGGAATTACCATGGAGTATATCCGGGGGCTGGTCTCCTGTGCTCATGAGCTGGGGGCTCTGACGCTGACGGCGATAGGAACCTCCCAGGAGGGCTCAGATCCGGCTACCATCCGGGAGATTGCGCTGATGTGCAAGATGACGGGAACGGATATGCATCACCTGGGAGACGCCGGATACGGCGGCATGGCACTGCCTGAAAATATCCTGGAATATGGAAAGGTGATCCGCGGAGTGCGCCATACGTACCACCGGATGGCGGCTTCCATCCGGCGTTAGAAATGGTATCGTATACAGTATAATATGAAGTAGCCACAACAGAGATTCTGTGCTATAATGGTACAGAATCTTTGCCGTTTTGGTCAGAAGGAAGCTGATTCTGGCTGATCCGGCGGATCGAATTTAAACAACCAGGAGAGAAAGAGTATGGGGAGAGAAAAATTTTCATCCCGGCTGGGCTTTATTCTTATTTCAGCGGGATGCGCAATCGGACTCGGCAATGTATGGCGTTTTCCATACATCGTAGGCCAGTACGGCGGCGCAGCATTCGTATTAATTTACGCGGTATTCTTAGTGATACTGGGCCTTCCGATCGTAGTCATGGAATTTGCAGTGGGACGGGCAAGCCAGAGAAGTGTGGCGCTGTCCTATGATGTGCTGGAGCCAAAAGGAACGAAGTGGCATTACGCCAAATATCTGGGCATGGCAGGAAATTACATCCTGATGATGTTTTACACCACGGTCGCCGGTTGGATGATCTTATATTTCTTCAAGATGGCCAAAGGTGATTTTACGGGTCTGGATGCTGCCGGTGTCGGCGCGCAATTTGAGGGAATGCTGGCAAATCCGGTTCTGATGGCTGTATTTATGATTCTTGTGGTAATCGGCTGCTTCGCGGTCTGCGCGAAGGGGCTGCAGGGCGGCGTAGAAAAGATCACCAAGGTGATGATGGTCTGCCTGCTGGTTCTGATGGTGATTCTGGCGGTACACTCGGTCATGATGGACAACAGCGGACCGGGACTGGAATTCTATTTAAAGCCTGACTTCGGAAAGATTCAGGAAGCCGGACTGGGAGAAGTAATCTTCGCAGCCATGGGACAGGCGTTCTTTACGCTGAGCCTGGGAATCGGCGCCCTGGCGATTTTCGGAAGCTATATCGGCAAGGAGCGCAGCCTGATGGGCGAGGCGATTTCCGTTACGATTCTCGATACCTTCGTAGCCTTTATGGCCGGACTGATCATTTTCCCTGCATGCTTTGCGTTCAGTATTGAACCGGGCCAGGGACCGAAGCTGATCTTTGTGACACTGCCGAATGTATTTAATAATATGGCGGGCGGAAGACTGGTGGGATCGCTGTTCTTCCTGTTTATGTCATTTGCGGCTGTATCCACGGTTATTGCCGTGTTCCAGAATATTGTGTCATTTGCCACGGATTTGACGGGCTGCACCATCAAAAAAGCCGTACTGTGCAACATGGCTGCAGTTATTTTGCTTTCCCTGCCGTGTGTGCTGGGATTCAATCTGTGGAGCGGCTTCATGCCATTCGGCGAAGGCAGTAATGTCCTGGATTTAGAGGACTTCATTATCAGCAACAACCTGCTTCCTCTGGGAAGTCTTATCTATCTGGCCTTCTGTACCACAAGATACGGCTGGGGATTTGAGAATTTTATGAAGGAAGCTAACGAAGGAAAGGGAATTAAGTTCCCGAGATGGGTGAGAGGATATGTGACATTTGTCCTGCCTCTGATCGTACTGGTAATCTTTATCCAGGGGTATATTGCCAAGTTCTGGAGTTAAGAAATGGAAGCGTTTGAGAGGCCGGGATATAATGAGCGGCCCTTAAATGCTTCCGTTTTTTTGTTTTACATATTTGTTTGCAGCAGGATTTACTGTCCTGCGTCTAATTCTTCCCTGTCAGCCCGCGTATCACTTCCCCTGCGATGAGGAGACCCGCGACTGGGGGAACGAAAGAGACGCTGCCTGGAACGGCACGCTTCGAGGTCACTTCTGTGCTGGTTTCCAGCGGCTTCAGCGGTTCTTCCCTGGAGTACAGGACTTTCAGAGAAGTGATGCCCCGTTTCTTCAGTTCCCGGCGCATGACTTTGCAGAGCGGACAGACCGATGTTTTCGATAAATCCGTGATTTCAAACAGTTCCGGGTGAAGCTTGTTGCCGGTTCCCATAGAGGCAATGAAAGGGATTTCGTGGTCTATGGCGTATTGGGCCAGGGCCAGCTTGGCTGTGACGGTGTCGATGGCATCTATGATGTAGTTGACTTTACAGGGAATCTGTTCAAACAGATTTTCTATGTTATCGGGCAGGACAAAGGTCTCAAATGCAAATACCTCTGCCTGTGGATTCATGTCCAGAATCCGCGTCTTCATGACCTGAGTCTTGTACAGGCCGACGGTGCTGTGATAAGCGATGCTCTGCCGGTTGATGTTGGTGATCGAGACGGTGTCGTTGTCGATCAGGACGAGACGGCCGACGCCTCCTCTGGCCAGGGCCTCGATGCAGTGGGAGCCCACTCCGCCGACGCCGAAGACGGCGACACAGGAGCCTGCCAGCTTTTCCATGGAGTCCTTTCCCAGAAGGAGTTCGCTCCGTGAGAATTCATGAATCATGACTGTCACCATCCAGTTTCTTCTGTTCTTCCACCAGATCGGCGAGCGTAATGCTGTCTACAACCCCGTTAATCGCCTGATCCAGCTGTTTCCACACGGTTAAGGTAGCGCAGTGGCCGGAACGCACACACTGGTTTAATTCGTCCTCCATACACGCTACAGGGGCAAGGCTGCCCTCGGTGAGACGCAGGATCATGCCAACCGTATAATCGGCAGGTTCCTTCGTCAGATAATAGCCGCCCTGGGCGCCTCTCATGCTCTTAACATAGCCGGCGCGGCTTAAAATCGTCACGATCTGTTCCAAATATTTGTCTGATATCTGCTGGCGTTCGGCTACCTGGTTGATTTTTGTACATTCACCCGGATGCAGAGCGAATTCCAGCATCATACGAAGGGCATACCGTCCCTTTGTCGAGATTTTCATGGTGTCGTTCTCCTTCCTATCATTCTTATCTGTTTAGTAGGATATAAAGTATTTTACACGATGCGGAGACAAATGTAAACAGTTTTTATATACAGGGATTTTATGGTATAATGGATGAAAAGAATGGCCGCCTGTATGCCGAAAGTGGCCCGGAAAGGGAGGTATGTGCTATGACGATGAAGTGTCCCAATTGCGGCGCGGAGTTTTTCGATGGAAGAGAGGTATGCACGGACTGCCAGACCCCACTCGTCAAAAAAGAGGAGGGGAAAAACGGTAATGCGGAATTTGGGTCTGAGGGTGTCGATGTGGAGATGCTGACGACGGTCAGCGATCACATCGAGGCGAAGCTGCTGCAGGGAATATTGGAGAATCATGGAATTCCATCGTACTCCGTGGATGAGGAGAGCGGCGAATATATGAGGGTCTACATGGGCTACTCGATTTTTGGGGAAAAGATCTATGTGCGCGCCTCCGATCTTTTGGCTGCCCAGGGATATCTGAAGGAGTGGGAGAGCATGAAGGAGGACGCGGAGGTCGATGAGGATTATGTGGCTGCTGAGGATTCGGAAGCGGAGGGAGATTTGGACGATGACGGAGACTCGGAAGAGGAGGAGGGTGAAAACGGCTGGAGGAATCCTCTGATTTTAAAGGACAGGCGTCTGGCGGCGATTATTATTATCGCAGCGGTTATTCTGGGTATTATCTCTGTGTTCCCGCCGATTCCGTAAGGGAAGAAAAAGTTGGGGACAGCTTAACAGGAGCTGTGTACAACTGCGATCCTTTTATTCACAGCCATAATGATCCTTAGGATTATTACGGATTTCCGCCGGTTCCATATACGGCGGAGGAACCGGTGATTTCCCGCCAAATTTCGATGAAATGATTGTTTTTTCCAGTACTTCGTTATATAATAGGGTACGCGTAAAATAATAATTTAGGAGTGTGCCAAAATGAGCAAAGTAAGAACGAGATACGCACCGAGCCCTACGGGACGCATGCATGTCGGCAATTTAAGGACCGCGTTGTACGCATTTTTAATTGCAAAGCATGAAGACGGAGAGTTTCTTCTCCGTATCGAAGATACGGACCAGGAACGGTATGTGGAAGGTGCTGTCGAGATTATCTATAGAACGCTTGAGGAGACCGGACTGATTCATGATGAAGGCCCGGACAAGGATGGCGGCGTGGGCCCTTACGTTCAGAGTGAGCGTCAGGCTTCCGGTATTTACCTGGAGTATGCGAAGCTGCTGGTGGAAAAGGGCGAGGCGTATTACTGCTTCTGTACGCAGGAGCGTCTGGATTCTTTAAAGCAGACGGTGGAAGGCCAGGAGATTATGACCTACGACAAGCATTGCCTCTCCTTATCCAGGGAAGAAGTGGAGGCCAATCTGGCAGCCGGCATGCCTTACGTCATCCGCCAGAACAATCCAACCGAGGGAACTACCACGTTCCACGATGAGATTTACGGTGACATCACCGTGGACAACTCCGAGCTGGACGATATGGTACTGATCAAGTCGGATGGATACCCAACGTATAATTTTGCCAATGTAGTCGATGACCACTTGATGGGAATCACCCATGTGGTCCGCGGCAATGAATACCTCTCCTCCTCACCGAAGTACAACCGTCTCTACGCCGCTTTCGGCTGGGACGTTCCGGTATACGTGCACTGCCCGCTGATTACGAACGAAGAGCATAAGAAGCTGAGCAAGAGGAGCGGACATGCATCCTACGAGGATCTGATCGAGCAGGGCTTCATCTCCGAGGCTGTAGTGAACTACGTGGCACTGCTGGGATGGTCTCCGGTGGACAACCGTGAGATTTTCTCTCTGGCAGAGTTAATAAAGGAATTCGATTACCATAATATCAGCAAGTCTCCGGCCGTATTCGATATGACGAAGTTAAAATGGATGAACGGCGAATATATGAAGGCCATGGAGTTTGACCGATTCTTTGAGATGGCGGAGCCGCATATCAGGAAGGTCATCACGAAGGATCTCGATTTAGAGAAGATCGCGGCCATGGTGAAGACGAGAATCGAGATTTTCCCGGATATTGCAGACCATATCGACTTCTTTGAGGCGCTTCCGGAGTACGATCCGGAGATGTACGTTCATAAGAAGATGAAGACGAATAAGGAGACCGCTCTGACGGTTCTCACAGAAGTTCTGCCGATCCTGGAAGCACAGGAGGACTTCAGCAACGACGCCTTATATGCGGCGCTGTCAGCGTATGTGGCGGAAAAGGGCTATAAGACCGGCTTTGTGATGTGGCCGATCCGTACGGCAGTTTCCGGCAGGCAGATGACACCGGCAGGCGCTACGGAGATTATGGAAGTGCTTGGCAGGGAAGAATCCATTGCAAGGATTCAGACGGGAATCGAGCTGTTAAGCCGTCAGTAAAGAGAAGATATAAGGGTTTAGAGCGTGTCTGACCAGACGTTTCAGACGCGCTCTAATTCCCTCTGAGAGAAGGGAAATCCGGATGAGTTCAGAAGTAATATTTGAAGGTGCACAGAAGGCGGCGGTGACTCACGATAAGGGTCCCATGCTGGTGCTGGCCGGTCCGGGTTCGGGAAAGACATTTACCATAACCCACCGGATTAAGTATTTGACGGAGGAATGCAGAGTGAATCCGTCCAGTATCCTGGTCATCACCTTTACGAAGGCGGCGGCCACGGAGATGAAAGAGCGATATGAGAGTCTGTGCGGCGGGGGACCGTCATCTGTCAGTTTCGGCACATTTCATGCCATATTTTTCCGAATCTTAAAATTTGCATACAGGTATGACGCGCGCAACATTGTGCGTGATGAACAGCGGATGCAGTACATCAGGGAACTGATCGAGACAAACCATGTTGAGGTGGAGGATGAAGCGGAGTTTGTGAGCTCCATTTTGTCAGAGATCAGCTCCGTAAAAGGGGAAATGATCCACTTGAACCACTACTATGCGAAGAACTGTTCGGAAGAGATATTCAAGAAGCTGTATTCGGGCTACGAGGAACGGCTGAGGAGAGCGAATTTAATCGATTTTGATGATATGCTGGTCATGTGCTACGATCTGTTTAAGGAGAGGAAGGACATCCTTGGCGCATGGCAGAGGAAGTATCAGTACATACTGGTAGATGAGTTTCAGGACATCAACCGGGTTCAGTATGAGATCGTGCGGATGCTGGCGGCGCCTGAGAACAACCTGTTTATTGTGGGAGACGACGATCAGTCCATCTACCGGTTCCGCGGCGCGAAGCCGGAGATCATGCTGGGCTTTGAGAAGGACTATCCCGATGCCGAGCGGGTTCTCTTAAATATCAATTTCCGCAGTACGAAGGACATCGTGGATACGGCGGGTAAGCTGATTGCCCATAATAAAACGCGTTTTCCGAAGGAGATCATCACGAAGCAGGGCAGGGGAAAGCCTGTGGTTACGAGAGTCTGGAAGGATCCGCAGGAGGAGACGCTGGAGATCGTCCACGAGATCACGGATTACACCGGAGCCGGATATGCCTGGTCCGATATCGCAGTCCTGTACCGGACGAATCTGGGGCCGCGTCTGCTGATCGAGAAGCTGATGGAATACAATATCCCCTTCTGCATGAAGGACGCCGTGCCGAATCTTTACGACCACTGGATTGCGAAAAATATCATCGCCTATTTAAATGCCGCTGCCGGTGATTTAAGCCGCGCCTGCATTCTCTCGGTGATTAACCGCCCGAACCGGTACATCAGCCGGGACGCACTGGAACTGCCGGTGGTGAGCTGGGAGGCGGTCAAGTCCTTTTATCAGGACAAGGGCTGGATGGTGGAGCGGATCGAACAGCTGGAATACGATCTGAAATTCCTGAGGCAGCTGGCGCCTGCCGCCGCGGTGAATTACATACGCAAAGCGGTGGGATATGACGATTACATCAGAGAGTACGCCGAGTACCGCCGTATGAAGCCGGAGGAGCTGTTCGAGGTTCTGGACCAGCTGGCGGAGAGTGCCGCGGGATTTCAGACGGTGGAGGCATGGTTCGCCCATATGGAGGAGTATGCCAGAGAACTGAAGCTTCAGGCCCGATCCAGGGAGAAGCGGACGGAGGGAGTTTCCCTCATGACGATGCACAGCTCCAAGGGGCTGGAGTACCGGATCGTTTACATCCTCGATGCCAACGAAGGCGTCACACCGCACCACAAGGCGGTTCTGGACGCGGATATGGAAGAAGAACGGCGCATGTTCTACGTTGCCATGACGAGGGCGAAGGAGCGGCTCCACGTCAATTACGTGAGCGAGCGGTACAGTAAAAAACAGGAGGTGTCCCGGTTTGTAAAGGAGTATCTGGGACGGGAGTAGAAAGGAGCATAACATGGATTCGTGTGTACACATCTATTGCGGCGAGGGAAAGGGAAAGACGACGGCCGCCGTCGGACTGGCCGTCCGCGCGGCCGGATGCGGAAGAAAGGTACTGATTACCCGGTTTTTAAAGACCGACCATTCCGGTGAGGTGGCGGCGCTGGAGATGATACCTGGAATTTCGGTCACACCGTGTGAGAAGAGCTTCGGATTTTTCTTCCGTATGACGGACGAACAGAAGAAGGAGGCGGCGGTGTATTACACGGAGCTGCTGGATATGACGCTTAGGAAAGCGGTGGATGGCGCCTTCGATCTGCTGGTTCTCGACGAGATCATGGCAGTCATGAATTATGGTCTGGTGCGGGAAGAGACGGTGAGAGATTTTATAACCGGACGTCCCTCCGGCCTGGAGGTTGTGCTGACCGGGCGCGGGCCGTCGGAGGAACTGATTTCCCTGGCGGATTACGTGTCAGAGATCCAAAAGATCAAGCATCCTTACGATCAGGGGCTCCAGGCGCGAGAGGGAATTGAATATTAATTATGTAGAAATCCCTTGATTTTTATACCATAGTCTGATAGAGTGGAAAGAGACGAAATAGTCGTCAAAAGAATAGAAAAGAACATTACAAAAAGAGAGGTATCGACATGGCACAGGATCCGAATTTAGACCAGGAGAACATGGAAGAGCAGGAGGAAATGACCGTTACACTGACTCTGGACGATGGTACAGAAATCGAGTGTGTGGTACTCACCATTTTTACGGCCGGCGAACGCGATTACATTGCTCTGCTTCCGATGGAAGGTGCTGAGGCGGAAGAGGGAGAGGTTTACTTATACCGTTATTCCGAGTCAGAGGATGGACAGCCGAATCTGGAGAATATCGAAGATGATGACGAATATGAGATCGTAGCCGATGCATTTGACGAATTGCTGGATGATGCGGAGTACGATGAACTGGTAGGCGAAGACGAGACAGAAGAAAACGAATAAAGAGGCTGGGCTATTGTCTTCGGATAATAGCTCTTCTTTTTTTGCGGCGTTATATGTGACGTTTTTAACGGCATACCAGACGGCCGGAAAGGAGATAATATGAAGAAAATCGTTGATGCAAAGGGACTTCCCTGCCCCCAGCCTGTAATTAAGGCAAAAGAGGTGCTGAAAGAGATGACGGAGGGAACCGTCGAAGTTTTGGTGGACAATGAGATCGCCGTACAGAATTTAATGAAGCTGGGCGGCTATTTTGGACTGAAGCCGGTATCGGAAAAGCTCTCAGAGGAAGAATTCCGGGTGAGCTACGATGTCACGGAACGGAAAGCGGCAGATCCTCAGAAGGAGGGAAATACCGCCAATGGGGATGCGGAAGCAGACGCGAAGGCGGAAGCCTGTAGTCCGGATGCCAGGAGGAAGGGCCAGGTCGTGGTGATTTCCTCGGACTGTATGGGAAGCGGGGATGATGAGCTGGGAAGGCAGCTGATGAAGGGCTTTCTCTATGCACAGACCCAGCTGGACGTGCTGCCCGATACGGTCCTGCTCTATAACGGCGGTGCAAAGCTGTCGGCGGAGGGATCGCAGTCTGTAGAAGATTTAAGGAGTCTGGAGGCGCAGGGAGTCGAGATCCTTACCTGCGGCACATGCCTGAACTTTTACGGCCTTTCCGAGAAGCTGGCGGTTGGCAATGTCACCAACATGTACGATATCGCCGAGAAGCTGTCCGGGGCCAGCTCCGTGATCCGTCCATGATGCAGAAGAAAAACAGAGAGGAGACAGTCGTTCACACCTTCCAGCCGGTATACGACGAAAACTCCAGAGTTCTCATGCTGGGCACCATGCCGTCTCCGAAATCCAGGGAGCAGGGCTTCTACTACGGTCATCCGCGCAATCGCTTCTGGCCGGTCCTGGCGGATATTTTAGGGGAGCCGGCGCCTGGGACGATTGAGGAGAAGAAGAGCCTGGCGCTGCGCCGCCGGATCGCCGTGTGGGACGTCCTTGCAGGATGCGATATCTGCGGAGCGGATGACAGCTCCATTAAAAATCCGGTGCCCAATGACATGAACGTGATCCTTTCCCGGGCAGACATAAGGGCCGTGTTTACGACAGGGACAAAGGCGGACGAATTGTATGAAAGATACTGCTTTTACCAGACGGAGATTGCCTCCATCCGGCTTCCGTCGACCAGCCCGGCCAACTGCCGGACCAGTTACGAAGAACTGAGGGCAGCCTATTCACAGATTTTAAAATACCTGTAAAATGCAAAATTTATGTAATTTTCCTCTAAAATCCTGCATAAATAAGTAAAAAAGCAGGGTTAATGTGAGTCATTTTGTTGACAAAACGGTATTTTCGTTTTATAATTCACTCAGCTAAAATATAAACATCAGAAGGCAGGCTGAACTTATACACGTCAACAGTAGAAACAGATGAATCTGTTTGAGGAGGAGAATTATGATGAATACTAAGAGTGAAACTAAGGCAGCAACGAAGACGGCAGAGACGAAAGCTGTAGAGACAACAGCAGAAGTCAAGACGGCAGAAAAGAAGCCGGCGAAAGCAACTCCGTCCGAGGCTAAGAAGGCACCGGCAGCAAAACCGGCGGCTGAGAAGAAAGCGGCTGCACCAAAGAAGGCTGCTCCGGCTAAGAAGGAAGCTGCGCCGAAGGCTGCACCTGAGAAAAAGGAAGCTGCGCCAAAGAAAGCTGTTGCTAAGAAGCCTGCAGCCGGGAAGGAAGTAAAGTCTTCCGTAGTTATCGAGTTTGCTGGAAAGCAGATCGTTGCAAAAGATGTTCTGGAAGCAGCAAAGAAGGCTTATGAGTCCATGAACAAGGGCGCTGTCATCGAGACAATCGAGATTTATGTGAAACCGGAAGAGCATACTGCTTACTACGTTGTAAACGGCGAAGGTTCTGACCAGTATAAGGTAATGTTATAATTGAATACATAGAATACGATACGGTGCTGTAAAAGGAATGGACGCGTTATTTTGCGGATGAAGTTCTTTTTACAGCACTATTTTTCTGCCGGCAGCGAGTCAGATGGCGTACCTGCAGGCGGCCTGCAGCGTTTTTAGACTTTGTGCTTCAGACTGTAGTAACCGTCCCTGGACGATGAAACACGACGGTACAGTCTGATGAGCATCAGAGTACAGGATACGGTAAAGAATATTTCCAGCGCGCTGCTGACGATTCCGGCCAGACACAAGAGCATGGCCGACAGCACAGTGATGATGTTCAGACAGATGAAGTAGGGACGGTATACTTCCCGGTTCATGCAGTAGAGCTTCCACACGATCAGGTAGAGACAGGCCAGCAGCAGCACGGAGGCGCTGAAGGCGAAGATCACGTGGAGAAATGCCCGAAAGGGCCTGTTTTCGGGAAGATAGGGCGTGGTGACCGCGAAGGCCAGCAGGATCAGCGCGCTGACGCTTGTAACCGTCTCCTTCCGGTTGCGTGGGAGGTGATGGATAATCTTTCTCAGCACATAGTAAAAATAGATGCCCACGATGATTCCCCATAGGAGAAAGGCATTCTTGCGGTTGGCCAGACTGCCCAGTACGGAGAAGTTCAGCCTGAATAAATCGGTTCCCCAGGCAAAAAGAAACGTGTAAACGGGAATAATAAAGTAAGCGGTGATGTTTAATATCATGTCGTACCTCGCAGGTTCATTAGTTGAAGAATCGTTTTAACGTCTCCTATATATTTTTATCATATAGTTCGAAAATATTTATAAACAAAGTGTGTAATTTGTCGAAAAAATTGGAAAAATAAAGGAAAATTATTCCGGAACATTGACGGAAAAGGCCGAATCTGGTAATCTGGTGAAAAGAATTCTTGAGAAAAATGAGGAATTGTGATGATAGAACTGCCGGAGGCATTTAAAAAAAAGATGAAGGGCCTTCTTGAAACGGAATATGAGGCGTTTCTGGAAAGCTATGAAAAAGAGCGGGTGCAGGGACTGCGGCTGAATCCCGGAAAGGCGGAGGCGGAGGAGTTTTTAGCGAAGGCCCCGTTTCACCTGACGAAGATTCCGTGGGCGAAGGAAGGCTATTACTACGATTCCGGGGACCGGCCGGGAAAGCATCCGTACCATGAAGCGGGGCTGTATTACATTCAGGAGCCCAGCGCTATGGCAGTGGTGGAACTTTTGGAGCCGAAGCCGGGAGACTGTGTGCTGGACCTCTGCGCGGCGCCGGGCGGCAAGACGACTCAGATCGCCGGACACCTGCTGGGAGAAGGCTTTTTGCTGAGCAATGAGATCCATCCGGCCAGGGCGAAGATACTCTCGCAGAACGTGGAACGAATGGGAATCCGGAACGCGGTGGTGGCCAATGAGACGCCGGAGCGGCTGGCAGAGCGCTTCCCGGAGTTTTTCGATAAAATCGTGGTGGACGCTCCATGCTCCGGTGAAGGCATGTTCCGTAAGGACGAGGAAGCCCGCAGCCAGTGGAGCCCGGATCACGTGATCATGTGCGCGGCGAGGCAGCGCCAGATTCTGGATCATGCAGCGCAGATGCTGAAGGCTGGAGGACGCATGGTCTATTCCACCTGCACCTTTTCCCCGGAGGAGGACGAGCAGACCATCGAGACGTTTCTTTCGGATCATCCGGAATTTGAGATCGAGGACATGGGAACCCGGGAAGGCCTTTCGCCGGGGAGGCCGGAATGGGGAATCCTGTCCATGGAAACACTCCGGAAAACTTACCGGATATGGCCCCATCTGTCGGAGGGCGAAGGCCACTATCTGGCCGTGCTTCGCAAGACGGGGAAGGATGACGGGACGTGGAAACGAAAGGTTCCGAAGTATCTAAAAGACAAGGCCGTGTGGAAGGAGTATGAAGGCTTCTGCAGGGAGCTGTTTACGGAACCGGAGCGATACCTGGACAGGGAAGAGTATATCCTGTTCGGGGACCAGCTGTATCTGCTTCCGCCTCAGATGATCGATCTGGCCGGCCTGAAGGTGGTGCGTCCCGGCCTTCATATGGGAACGATGAAGAAGAACCGCTTTGAGCCATCCCACGCCCTGGCGCTCTCCATGAAGGAAGAGGAGGCGGTACGCCGATTCTCCATGAAGGCGGATGGGATGGAGGCTGTCCGGTATCTGAAGGGGGAAACGCTGAGGATTGAGGAAGCAATTAACTGTGATTTAAACGGACAGAAGGGCTGGGTCCTGATGACCGTGGACGGCTGGTCCCTGGGATTTTCCAAACTGGCCGGTGGAATCTTAAAAAATCATTATCCGAAGGGACTGCGCTGGAGGGGAGGGACGGTATTCGTCTCCTGACCGAAGAGCCGGCGCATATCCTCCGGAAGAGGGGCCTCGAAATGAAGGGGCTCCTTTTTGATGGGATGAATAAAATCCAGCTGCCAGGAATGGAGGGCCTGCCTGCCAATCAGGCGGTAGTCGGGATTATAGAGAAAATCGCCGGGCAATGGATGGCCGATATGCTTCATGTGAACCCGGATCTGATGGGTTCGTCCCGTCTCCAGGCGCAGCTCCACTAAGGAACAGTCGGTGTCACGATTGTAACACAGCGTGCGGTAATGGGTTCTGGCAGAATCCCCGTGTTCAAAGTCCACACAGCGCTCGATGGTGGAATCGCAGGTCCTGGCGATGGGGGCGTCGATCACGCCTTCCGGGGGAACCAGACCGGAGGCCGCAGCCAGATAACATCTGCGTATGGCATGGGTACGGACCATCTCGGACAGCATGCAGGCGCTGAGTGCGTGTCGCGCCAGTATCAGCAGGCCGGTGGTATCACGGTCCAGGCGGTTAATGGCCCGGTAGGTAGCGGCCTCTCCCTTCTCCCCCAGATACCAGGCGATTCCGTTCGCCAGTGTATTATCGTGATTTCCCTGGGACGGATGAATGGGGACGCCGGCGGCCTTATTGACGACGAGAAGGTCACGGTCCTCGTACCGGATGTCCAGGTCCATGGGAACGGGAACAATATTCTCTGAACCGTGTTCTTCGGGCAGTGTGACGGCGAGGGAGTCGCCCTTGTCCAGCCTGTACGTCGTATAGACAGGGCTTCCATTCTTTAAAATGGATTGCTCCGTGTGGCGCAGCCGGCGGATCAGAGCTGCGGAATAGCCGTTTGACAGCAGAAACTGTTCTACGGTCTTTTGTATGTCCTGTTGTTGAATGAGGTATGTCATAGTCGTTTTCATGGCATAAATTTTATCATGGCTGGGTGAGATTGACAAGAAATTTTAAAAATGTATAATTGTCTTATGGAAAAGAAGAAAGGACATACGATTATGATGAACGAAGAGCTTTATGAGAAACTGGAACAGGAATTAGAGAAGAATCATGTAGAGGAAGATGTGGAGGATGTGCTCCTCGATCTGGCGGAAAATATAGCAGAACGCGGAATTATGGATAAAGAAGTCATCTTTAAGCAATCCTATGGAAGGACGGAGGTTCACGGCTGCGGAGTCTGCGCGGAGGAAGACGGAGAGACCAGCGTGCTGATCAAATGGATTCGTGTAGGGAAAAAGGAGTTTGAGATCGACGATTATTTCCTCTAGAGACAGGCCGTATCAGCTGCACGGAGATGAAATGGAGGAAAGAATCAAATGACTGGAATCAGACAGCAGTATACAGTAAAAGACCTGGGAATCGACCTGCTCTGCGATATCGCGGGCGCGTTCCTTTTTAATATCGGGATCTATAATTTCGCGGTGAACGCGGAGTTCGCCCCTGTCGGCGTCTCCGGTATCGCCCTTATTTTGCGTTACTTATTCGGACTTCCCATGGGTATCGTGAGCATCCTGCTCAACATACCGATCCTGCTTGTCAGCTATAAGCTGCTGGGAAGACGGTTCCTGCTCCGCTCCATGAAGAGTATGGTGATCTTCGCCCTCGTGCTGGACTATGTGATGCCCATCATTCCTGTTTATGACGGAAATCCGTTCTATGCATCGATCTGTACCGGTATCTTTTCGGGGCTGGGACTTACGATTGTTTACCTGCGGGGCGGTTCTACAGGCGGCACGGACTTCCTTGTCATGGCTATCAGGAAGCTGTTTCCCCACCTGACGATCGGCCAGATCTCTCTGGTGGTGGATGCCGTAGTCATCATGGCCGGCGGCTTCGTGTTCCGCAATCTGGACGCGGTGATCCTGGGTATGATCTCCTCCATCGTGACCACCATGGTCATCGACAAGATCATGTACGGTCTCGGCGCCGGAAAGCTGATGCTTATCGTTACGTCGTGCGAGGCAGCGGTGGCAGCCGCCATCGAGGAGGCCACAGGGCGGGGCTGTACGTTTCTGGAAGGACAGGGCTCCTACTCACTGGATGAGAAGAAGGTCGTTATGTGTGCATGTAATAACAGCCAGGTAATCCCCATCAGACGCGAGGTCCATGAGATCGATAAGGGTGCGTTTATCATTATCACAGATTCGAATGAGGTATTTGGAGAGGGCTTTAAGCCAATCGAGATCATATAACAGTAAGAGCGGGATGCAATCGTATTCCCGCTCAAATTCTATCTTATCACCATTGTTATCAATACGTTTCATTCCCTCCTCTTTTATAATCCCGGACTTTGCCTGATCCGCCGCCCTCTGTACCTTTTTCGTCTTCCTTTAAGGCGGAATGGGAGAGATGCTTTTGCTTGCTGGCGGCGTGATCGACGATGGAGTCCTTCTTTAAGAAGCTGGCCCGTTTGATGATGTCGGTGCCGAATTTGCTGCGGATCTGGTCAACCGCCTTTTCCATCTCCTTCATCTTCCTGGACTGCTCCGATTCAAACAGGCTGATCTGGCTGAACTCGTCGTCAGATATCTTCGTTGCGCGCACTCCGATCAAGCGGAGCGGCGTGCGGTCCCAGAACTCCTTCAGCAGGCGGCAGGCGTTCTCGTAAAGCACCGTGGTGGAATCCGTGGGGCTGTTAAGCGTCGTCTGGTGGGACTGTACATGAAAGTCCCAGTCCTTGATTTCCACACAGACACAGTCACAGATCACGTGATCTGCGCGGAGCCGCGCTCCTACAGTCTCACAGAGGGACAGGAGCACATTGAACGCCGTATCGAGGTCATCCACATCGCGGGACAGCGTGGTGCTGTTGCCGTAGCCTTTGTTGATGGGCTCGCGTTCCGCCACGGGAGAAGGATCGATGCCGCAGGCATAGTCGTGAATCTGTATGGCATATTTTTCGCCCAGAATGGGTTTTAGCAGCTCCACATTGCAGGCGGCCAGCTGGCCGATGGTGTGGATTCCGATTCCCTCCAGCTTATTCTGGGCGGAACGGCCCACGAAAAACAGCTCCCGGATGGGAAGCGGCCACATCTTCTCCGGGATCTCATCGGGAAAGAGGGTGTGGCACATGTCGGGCTTCCTGAAATCGGAGGCCATCTTTGCCAGAAGCTTGTTGGGGGCAATCCCGATATTCACGGTAAAACCCAGCTCCCGGCAGATGCGTTCACGGATCTGATTGGCCGTGGTCCACGGATCCCCGAAGAGATGGATGGTGGAGCTCATGTCCAAAAACGCTTCGTCGATGCTGAATTTTTCAATATCAGGGGTGTAGTCGGATAAGAGGTTCATCAGGAGAGTGGAGTAATGAATATAGACATCGAACCGCGAGGGGACGACACACAGTCCCGGGCACTTTCGCAGAGCCTGAACCAGCGGCTCCCCGGTAGTGACGCCATACTTTTTCGCCGGTGTGGACTTGGCCAGCACAATGCCGTGACGGGAAGCGGCGTCCCCGCCTACCGCGGAGGGAATCGTGCGGAGATCCAGCGCCTCCGGATCCTCCGTCAGACGGTAGACAGACTCCCAGCTTAAAAATGCGGAATTAACATCAATATGAAAGACAAGCGGACTCTGTGCCATAAGATTCCCTCCCTGTGTAAATGAAGAAATGATCTGCTTCTATTATATCGAATATATGTTCGCAAGTAAAGAGGAAACTTAAAGGCCAGACCTCTTAACCGGAATAAATGAAAAATAGAAGGAATAGGATAAAATAAAATCATACAGGGTGGTATGAGGATGAAGCAGGTCATACTATTTATTCTGTGCCTTGTGCTGTGCACGGGAATATGCGGGAGGGTTACGGCACAGGCGGAGACGGACGGGCAGGAACAACAAAATCAGAAGGATGAACTGGGGCTGTATGCGCAGTCGGCTGTTTTGATGGATGCGAAAACAGGCAGAATCCTGTATGGGAAAAATGAGGGGGTGGCCCGTCCCATGGCGAGTACGACGAAGATCATGACCTGCATCATAGCCCTGGAGTATGGAAATCTCTCCGACACTGTGACGGCGTCCCAGAATGCAGCGGCCCAGCCGAAGGTTCATTTGGGCGTGTATAAGGGGCAGACCTTCCGGCTGGAGGATTTACTCTACAGCCTGATGCTGGAATCCCACAACGACGCGGCCGTGATGATCGCAGAGCATGTGGGCGGAAGTGTGGAGGGCTTTGCGGCTCTGATGAATCAGAAGGCCAGGGATTTAGGGTGCGGCGACACGTATTTTATCACACCCAACGGGCTGGACGCCAGCAAGGAGGAGAACGGCCAAATGAAGGAGCACTCCACGACCGCTGCGGATTTAGCCCGCATCATGAATTACTGTATCGGCACGTCACCGAAAAAGGATGAATTCCTGAAAATTACGGGGACACAGAGCTATTATTTTACGGATCAGGATGGGAAACGCTCCTACAGCTGCCAGAACCACAATGCGCTGCTGACCATGATGAGCGGCGTATTCTCCGGCAAGACCGGATTTACGGGGGGAGCGGGTTACTCCTATGTAGGGGCGTTAGAGGACGGAGAGCGGGAGTTTACCATCGCGCTCCTGGGCTGTGGATGGCCGCCTCACAAGACGTATAAATGGTCGGATGCCAGAAAGCTGTTCGGGTATGGAAAGGAACACTATCAGTACCGGGAGGTCTACCAGGAAAAGACATTTCCCGAAATTCCGGTGGAAAACGGAGTCCCCCTTTCCGGAAACCTGGGCGATCCGGTGGTGGTTCATGCCGATTTAAATCTGAAGGATGAGGAAAAGAGCTTAAAGCTTCTCATGGCTGAGGACGAGGAAGTGACCGTATCCGAGGAGCTTCCGGACCGTTTAAAGGCGCCGCTTAAGAAGGGGCAGACCGTGGGAACAGTGACGTACCGCCTGCAGGGAGAGACCGTAAAGACATTTCCTGTCTATCTCACCGAGGATGTGGAGAAAATCACCTTCCGGTGGTGTATCGACCGTGTGATCCAGCTCTTCCGGTCACCATTTTCATTTGTAAATAAACTGCTGGGGGCCTGATGGCTCAAGCTGGGGGCTTTTAGGAATGGGGCGTTTGTGATATACTAGGAGCATTGAGAAAGAATGAACGAAAGAAAGAGGCGTACAGAATGGAAGAGAATTTAAACGGAACGGCAAAACATTACACAGGCAGAATCCCTCTGGAGGGGCTGCCCAATACGAGAGATCTTGGCGGCATACATACCATGGATGGAAAGCAGATTGTACCGGCACGGCTGATTCGGAGCGGAGCGCTCTATGAGGCTACGCCGGCGGACATAACGCGTCTGACAGGGGAGTGCCGTCTGGGGACGGTGGTGGATTTCAGAACCTCCGTGGAGAGAAGCCAGAAGCCGGACCCGGAGATAGACGGCGTCATCAACATTTTCAATCCGATTCTGAACGAGGAGACGGTGGGGATCACCTTTGAGGACGAGGAGGAGGGAAAGCCGAAGCAGGATGCTTTAATCGGAATGCTGGAACACGCCTCTTCCCTGGGCGGGAATCCGGAGCTCTATGTGGATAAGCTGTATGAGAATCTCGTCATGGATGAACATGCGGCGGCGTATTACAGCCGCTTTTTCGATATCCTTCTGGAGGCAGACGACCGTGCGGTGCTCTGGCACTGTACCGCTGGAAAGGACCGGGTGGGCGTGGGAACAGCCCTTCTGCTGTCCGCCCTTTCCGTAGACAGGGATACGATTATCCGGGATTTTGTCCGGACGAATGATTACGTGATGGAAAATGCGGTGAAGACCGCGGACATGGTGCGGGAAAAGACGAAGGACGTGAGGCTTGCAGAGTGCGTGAAGGTGCTTTTGACGGTATCGGAGGATTATATCCGCCATGCGTTTTCCGCCATGGAGACCGCCTGCGGTTCCGTGGAAGCCTATCTGAATGAACGGATCGGCATAAATGAACGGAAGCAGGCGGAACTGAAACGAAAATTTCTTATTTCATAAGAAAGCGGATTTTATAAGAAAGCGGAAGCCGCCGCCGTGTGCGTTACCGGCTGCGCGTTCAAAATCAGGACATCTCCGTCGCGGACGTGGGTCTGGCCCGTCGGAACGAGGGAGCGGCCCGCCCTGCGTATGAGAAAGATCAGGGTGTCTGCGGGAAGCGTAAGCTCCGACAGCGGTTTGTTCACCCATGGATGGTACCGGCCGATCCGGACTTCGCGGAGCTTCATGCCGCTTTTGTCCGCATAGGCCGGACTGTTCAGGATGATGGTGTCATCCGCCGTGATGAGCGTGCTTCCGTTGGGAATCAGCGTCTTCCCATCCCGCAGAACCATGACGGCCAGCATATCCTCCGGGATGGAGATATCCTGGAAGGTATGGCCGATCCAGGGATGTCCCTCGGGGAGACGGACCTCGGTCAGATGGATGGACTGGTCTTCCTGATAGTCGTTAAAGGTCTTGAAGATATCGTCGGTGGAACCGATTACTTCCAGCTTCTTCGCCATCCATGGAAGCAGAGAGCCCTGAATGGCCACCGACAGGAGGCAGACGCAGAACACGATATGAAAGATGTCGTATTCCATGGAGGCCGGACTCAGGACCGTGGTGATGGCAAAGACGATGGAGGCGGCTCCCCGCAGGCCGGCCCAGGAGATCAGCAGCTGCTGGCGGAAGGGTACTTTAAAGGGCCGCAGTATGATGTAGACGGCCGCGGGCCGCGCGATCAGAAGCATGAAGGCCATAATGCAGACGGAAGGGACCAGTACGGGAATGATCCTGGAAGGAAAACACAGGAGCCCCAGCAGGAAAAACAGAATAATCTGCATCATTCCGGTGATGCCGTCAAAAAAGTGGACGAGTTCCACTTTTCCTTTTATCTTGCTGTTGCCCAGGATAATACCAGCGATATAGACGCTTAAGAAGCCATTGCCGGAGACTGAGGCTGAGAGACCGTAGGTTAAGACTGCAAGGGCCATGGTGAGAATCGGAAGCATTTCTCCGGAAAAAAACTGTTCAGAGTTTAAAAGCTTCGATCCGGCCAGGCCGGCTGCCACGCCGAACAGGATACCGTACAGCACCTGCGCCGAGAAGACGAGGGCGACGGAGCCGGCGGAAGAGTGGCCCGCCATCATGCCCAGTACGATTGTAGTCAGCATATAGGCGACGGGATCGTTGCTTCCGCTCTCCACCTCGAGGATGGACGCCATACCGTCTACAAGGTTAAGCTTTTTCATGCGGAGAATGGAAAATACGCTGGCGGCATCCGTGGATCCGAGTACGGAGCCGATTAAAAGTCCTTCCAGCAGGGAAGTCTTCAGAATAAAATGGCAGAAAAGGCCGGTTAAGAGTGCGGTAAGTATGACACCGGCGCTGGAAAGCAGCACAGCCTTTTTTGCCACAGGCCTGGCGGCCTCCCAGTTGGTACAGAATCCTCCATAAAACATGATGAAAATCAGGGCGACGGAACAGATGCTCTCCGCGAGTCCATAGTTGGAAAAGGGAATCCGGAAGATTCCGTCTGTCCCGAACATCATGCCCAGAATGATAAAGAGGAGAAGGGAGGGGACGCCGATGCGGGTTGACAGGCTCCCTGCAAAGATGCACAGGATGCAGATAAATGCAGCCATAATTAAATATAACTCCATGTGTTCACTCCTTTCTGAGTATAAAATTTCATCATAAAGTATAACAGGAGGACGGCGGAAAAAGTAAAACGGAGAGGAATTGAAACGAAATCTTAACGGCGGGGGTTTTAAGAAACCGGGGATTATGCTATACTGGGAGGCGGTGTTATTTACCGATGAAAGGAAGTCAGATCTGTATGAATATGAAAAAAATAATAACCGTGCTGGCGGGAAATACGCTCTACGCCCTGGCCGTGTCCCTCTTTATCCTTCCAAACGGCCTCATCACCGGCGGGACGACGGGACTGGCATTGGTGGCTCAGTATAAGCTCGGGATTCCCATCGCGGCGTTCGTCGGCGTTTTTAATGTGGTGATGTTTGTGGCGGGGGCGGCGGTTCTCGGCAAAGCGTTCGCATTTACAACAATTATCAGTACTTTTTACTATCCGTTTATACTCGGCGTCTTTGAAGGACTGTTCGGTTCCTCTCCCCTCACCGGGGATACGATGCTGGCGACCGTTTTTGCCGGACTCCTGATCGGCGCGGGAATCGGCATGGTGATCCGTGCGGGGGCATCGACCGGAGGCATGGATATACCGCCGCTGATTCTCAATAAGAAGTTCCGCCTTCCGGTCTCCATGACGATGTCGGTGTTCGACTGCCTGATCCTGCTGACCCAGATGGTGTTTGCAGGCAAGGAGAAGATCCTGTACGGAATTCTGCTGGTGCTTCTCTACACCATGGTGCTGGATAAGGTGCTGATGATCGGACAGAACCAGATGCAGGTCAAAATCATCAGCGAGCAGTGTGAGATCATCAGCGAGGCGATCCAGAACCGGATGGACCGGGGGACGACGCTGCTCCTGATCGAGGGAGGCCATTTGAGAAAGGCATCCTATGCGGTGCTCACGGTCGTATCGGGCCGGGAGCTGTCGAAGCTGAACGAACTCGTCATGGGGCTGGACTCCAATGCATTTATGATTATCAACCAGGTCAGCGAGGTGCGCGGCCGTGGATTTACCCTTCACAAGGAGTATAAATAAGGGAAGAATCTTACAGAAAACTGACTAACATTTACAGTTTTGGAAACTCTATTGACTTCCGCTTCTGCGTGGTATATACTTTGCCCGAAGCGCAGAAAGGAAGTGTGCACTTATGGTGAGAAGAGGAAAGCTTCTGGCCGTTCTGCTGGCTGTCATCACAGTGCTGGCGGCTGGCGGCTGTTCAGGGAAAAGCGCGTCTCAGGCAGCGGGAGCCGCAGAGACGACATCGGCGAAAGCCGCAGAGACGACATCGGCGACAGCCACAGAGGCCGCGAAGGATGAGGCTGCGCCGTTTCGCGCAGAGATAGAAAAAGAGGAAGAGACGACTCCGGAAGGTATGGAGAAAGAGGCCCGGGCGGCAGCTGGTCCGGGAGCAGAGGACGGCGGCGCGGCAGAATCGGAGGCAGGAGATAAGGATATCGAGGCATTTGCGGAGCTGGTCCAGGAAGCGGTAGCGGACAGGGACATGGAGGCTCTGGCGGATCTGGCCGCATTCCCCTTAAATCTGGAGACTGCTGATGGAGAGAAGATGACTTTTGCAGACAGAAACGAGTTCTTAAAACAGAATCCGGATCTGATCTTCGGGGACGATTTGATGGTGGCGATCGCAGGAGTTGACACGGCGACACTGGAAGCGAACGCGGATGGCGTGACCATGGGAGAGGAAAATCCCCATATCCGCTATAAAAAGACAGAGGATGGTACATTTCGCATAATGGACATCCGGGAATGACGTGTGCAATAGTTACAAATTAGACAACGAAAACTTGTGTATTTCGCTGGAAGTTAAGAAAGATTGTGAAAAAATGCTGACAAGTTATTAGGACTGCATGATGTGGATTATGAAAAATCCATAGAATGCAGTTCTTTTTTTTCCAAAAAAACCTTGAAATTTGTCATAATTAATTATACAATTATAATCGGCAGAAATTGGTGTTATTCTACGGATCTTTGTTAATTACTTAACAGAGCCCGTACAAATATTACAAAATGGAGGATTGCAAAATGAGTAATTCAGCACAGACATCAGCAAGCAACAGAATCAATGCTTTGCTTGATGAGAACAGTTTTGTTGAAGTCGGCGCCTATATCACGGCCAGAAATACAGACTTCAACATGACATCAAGGGAAACCCCTGCTGACGGTGTTGTTACCGGTTACGGTACCATCGAAGGATGCCTTGTGTATGTGTACAGCCAGGACGCATCCGTACTGGGTGGTTCCATCGGCGAAATGCATGCAAAAAAAATCGTTAATCTTTATGCGGCGGCCATGAAGACGGGCGCTCCGGTCATTGGCCTGATCGACTGCGCAGGCTTAAGACTTCAGGAAGCTACCGACGCCCTGGACGGATTTGGCCAGCTTTATTTAAGCCAGACCATGGCTTCCGGTGTGATTCCGCAGATCAGCGCAGTGTTTGGAACCTGCGGCGGCGGTATGGCGGTTTCCACAGCTATGGCTGATTTCACATTTGTGGAGAGCAAGAACGGTAAACTATTTGTGAATTCCCCGAACGCACTGGCTGGCAACTATACCGGCAAATGCGATACGGCATCCGCTGATTTCCAGAGTAAGGAAACCGGACTGGCAGATTTTACAGGCGATGAGGCGGAAATTTTAAGCGGTATCAGAACCCTGGTTACCATCCTCCCGGCCAATAACGAAGATGACATGTCCTATGACGAGTGTAACGACGATTTAAACCGTGTGTGCTCCGATCTCGCAAACTATGTGGGAGACACGGCCATCGCGCTGACACAGATTTCTGATGATAATTTCTTCATGGAAGTGAAGAAGGATTACGCTCCTTCCATGGTAACCGGATTCATCCGTATGAACGGAACGACGGTGGGCGCTGTTGCCAACCGCACAGAATCCTATGATGAGAGCGGCTTAAAGACTGCTGAGTACGATGCGGTTTTAACCTCTCAGGGCTGCACCAAGGCTGCGGAATTCGTAGAGTTCTGCGATGCATTTAATATCCCGGTGCTTACTCTTGTCAATGTAAAGGGCTATAAAGCCAGCAAATGCACCGAGAGAAAGATCGCTAAAGCGGCGGCTAAGCTTACGTATGCATTTGCCAATGCGACAGTTCCGAAGGTAACGGTTGTCATCGGACAGGCGTTCGGAACCGCTTATTTGACGATGAACAGCAAGTCAATCGGCGCCGATATGGTTTACGCATGGCCGGATGCTTCCATCGGCATGATGGATGCGAAGGAAGCAGCGAAGATCATGTATGCGGATGAGATCGGCAAGGCGGACGACAGCGTTTCCTTAATCAATGAGAAGGCGGAAGGCTATCAGACTTTACAGTCCAGCGTACTGGCCGCTGCAAAGAGAGGCTATGTTGATGATATCATCGATGCAAGCGAGACAAGAGCCCGCGTGATTGCTGCATTTGAGATGTTATTCACGAAGAGAGAGGATCGTCCGGATAAAAAACATGGCACGGTCTAGAATGAGGTGACAGGTATATGAAACTGAATATGAAACGAGTAGCATTAGGACTTTGCATGGCAGCCTGTCTCTTTTCATTATCTGCTTGCAGTAAGGCTGACACCGCTTCCTCAGAGATCGATGTCAACATTCAGGCTCAGTTAAGCCAGATGGCTTCCGGATATTTAAGCTCTTACGTGAACATTCCGGATGATCAGCTGGACGAGGTGAGAAACCAGACTGCAAAACAGAGCGAAGCTCTTGCCGAGGGTGTGGACTCCTGGAAGAACGTCAAGCATGACCTTGGCGCCATGATTTCCGTAGAGGACACGGCTGAGGTAGAAGAGATTGACAGCGGCTACAGCGCAACGGTCCATGCGGTTTTTGAGAAGAGAGAGATGGACTTCGGTATCACGACCGACAGGGAAGGCGCGATTACCAGCGTTTCCTTTGTCCCGGAGTACACGTTAGGCGAGAACATGGAACAGGCCGCCATGAATATGGTCATGGGTATGGGAACCGTATTTATTGTCCTGATCTTCATCAGCTTCCTCATCAGCTGCTTCAAATATATTAACCGTTTTGAAGAGAAGATGAAGAACAAGGGAAAGAAAGAAGATCCGGAACCATTAGCGGCAGCAGAACCGGCACCGGCAGCAGTTGTCCAGGCAGCAGAAGAGAACCTGGCCGATGATCTGGAACTGGTAGCAGTCATTACAGCTGCGATTGCAGCATCTACAGGAACGAGCCCAAGCGGTCTTGTCGTACGCTCCATCAGACGTGCACCGGCAGGGAAATGGAAAAAAGCATAATAATCAGGAGGATTATCATCATGAAGAATTATACAATTACAGTTAATGGTAATGTTTATGACGTAACCGTAGAAGAAGGAACCGGAAGCGCAGCACCAGCAGCGGCACCAAAGGCAGCGCCGGCGGCACCGAAGGCAGCTCCTGCAGCACCGAAGGCAGCAGCACCGGCCGGAGCAGCAGGCTCCGTAACGGTAGCGGCTCCAATGCCAGGCAAGATTTTAGGCGTGAAGGCAAATCCTGGACAGGCAGTGAAGAAGGGCGACGTAATCGTTATTCTTGAAGCCATGAAGATGGAAAATGAAATCGTAGCTCCTCAGGATGGAACAATTGCAAGCATTAATGTAGCAACCGGCGATTCCGTAGAAGCAGGCGCAACACTGGCTACATTAAACTAAGGCAGAGCTTCCGCCAGATAGAGGCGGATTCCATATGGAGGGATTAACATGGATATATTTAGCACATTGAACAATCTTCTTCATCAAACAGCATTCTTTAATCTGACAGGCGGCAATCTGCTCATGATTCTGGTCGCGTTCGTATTCTTATATCTTGCGATCAGACATGGATTTGAACCGTTACTGCTGATTCCTATTTCATTCGGTATGCTGCTTGTTAATATCTATCCGGATATTATGAAGGAAATTGGTGCAGATGGTTCCGGCGGCGGACTTCTGCAGTACTTCTTTAAACTGGACGAATGGAGCATCCTGCCTCCGCTTATCTTCATGGGCGTCGGCGCGATGACGGATTTCGCTCCGTTAATTGCCAATCCGAAGAGCTTCTTACTCGGTGCGGCTGCACAGTTTGGTATCTACAGCGCCTATTTCCTGGCGATCCTCTTAGGATTCAACGGAAAAGCGGCAGCTGCTATCTCCATTATCGGTGGTGCTGACGGCCCTACTTCCATCTTCCTTGCGAGCAAGCTGGGACAGACGGCTTTAATGGGACCGATCGCCGTGGCGGCTTACTCCTACATGGCCCTCGTTCCGATCATCCAGCCACCGGTTATGAAACTGCTTACTACCGAGAAGGAACGAAAGATCAAGATGGAGCAGTTACGTCCTGTATCCAAGCTTGAGAGAATCTTATTCCCGATCATTGTAACCGTTGTCGTTTGTATGATCCTCCCGACCACAGCGCCACTCGTTGGTATGCTGATGTTAGGTAACTTATTCAGAGAGAGCGGCGTTGTGAAGCAGCTGGCAGAGACAGCGAGCAACGCGTTGATGTACATCGTAGTTATCCTGCTGGGAACTTCCGTAGGCGCAACCACGAGTGCAGAAGCATTCTTGAACTGGAACACATTAAAGATCGTATTCCTTGGTCTGGTAGCATTTATCGTTGGTACGGCAGCTGGAGTGCTGTTCGGAAAGCTGATGTGCGCGCTGACTCACGGAAAAGTAAATCCGCTGATCGGTTCTGCCGGTGTATCCGCAGTTCCAATGGCGGCACGTGTATCCCAGAAGGTCGGTGCTGAGGCAGATCCTACCAACTTCCTGCTGATGCATGCGATGGGCCCGAACGTGGCAGGCGTTATCGGTACAGCAGTTGCGGCCGGTACCTTCATGGCTATCTTCGGAGTGAAATAATAAAGATTATTAGGAGGTAAAATAATGGCAGAAATAGAGAAAAAGCCGGTTAAGATTGTAGAGACTGTCCTTCGTGACGCTCACCAGTCTTTGCTTGCTACGAGAATGACAACCGAGCAGATGCTTCCGATTGTCGATAAGATGGACAAGGTCGGCTATTACGCTGTGGAGTGCTGGGGCGGCGCCACATTTGACTCATGCCTTCGTTTCTTAAAGGAAGATCCGTGGATCAGACTTCGCAAGCTGAGAGACGGCTTTAAGAACACAAAGCTGCAGATGCTGTTCCGTGGACAGAACATTTTAGGCTACAATCATTACGCTGACGACGTGGTAGAGTACTTCGTTCAGAAGTCTTTATCAAACGGTATTGATATTATCCGTATTTTCGACTGTCTGAATGATATCCGTAACTTACAGACAGCTGTAAAAGCCTGCAACAAAGAAAAGGGCCACGCACAGGTTGCACTTTGCTACACTCTGGGCGATGCTTATACACTGGATTACTGGAAAGATATTGCCAAGAGAATCGAGGACATGGGCGCCGATTCCATCTGTATCAAGGACATGGCAGGCCTTCTGACACCTTATAAGGCAGACGAGCTGGTACGCGCGTTAAAGGAATCCACCGCGCTTCCGATCGATCTTCATACCCACTACACCTCAGGTGTTGCTTCCATGACCTACTTAAAGGCAGTAGAAGCAGGCTGCGATATCATCGATACCGCAATGTCACCTCTGGCACTGGGAACCAGCCAGCCGGCTACCGAGGTTATGGTTGAGACCTTCCGCGGAACACCGTATGACACAGGCTTTGATCAGAACCTGCTGGCTGAGATCGCTGACCACTTCCAGCCGATCCGTGAGGAGGCTCTTAAGAGCGGCCGCTTAAATCCAAAGGTTCTTGGTGTCAATATCAAGACCTTACAGTACCAGGTACCTGGCGGTATGCTTTCCAACCTGGTAAGCCAGCTGAAGGAAGCAGGCCAGGAAGACAAGTACAGACAGGTTCTGGAAGAAGTTCCGAGAGTAAGAAAAGACTTCGGCGAGCCGCCGTTAGTTACCCCGTCTTCTCAGATCGTGGGTACGCAGGCCGTATTAAACGTGATCAGCGGCGAGCGTTACAAGATGGTAACAAAAGAGTCTAAGAAGATCCTTATGGGCGAGTTCGGCCAGACGGTAAAACCGTTCAATGCGGAAGTTCAGAAGAAGATCATCGGAGACGAGACACCGATCACCTGCCGTCCGGCAGACTTGATCGCTCCGCAGCTTCCTCAGTTCGAGAAAGAGTGTGCGCAGTGGAAGCAGCAGGATGAGGATGTACTGTCCTATGCGCTGTTCCCGGCTGTAGCGAAGGAATTCTTCGAGTACAGAGCGGCTCAGCAGACCGGTGTGGATTCTGCTGTGGCGGATAAGGGGAGCAAGGCTTATCCGGTATAAAGTAAAATAGAAAAGGATTGTGTTTTTAATCGTTCTGATTAAGAACACAATCCTTTTAAACATTCCCGGTTCAAAAACCGGACAGAACAACTGACAGGAAACGATCACCGTATGCTTTGTGTACGAGTTACCGTAACAATCAGAAGGCGGGCGCGTAGACCCGCCTTTTCTATAATATGGAGAAGGAATGAAACATGTACAGACTGATTATTGTAGACGATGAATGGGAGGCCCTTAAGGGGATGAGGGATACTCTTCCATGGGAACAATGGGGATTTGAAGTGGCAGGTGCGGCATCCAGCGGAGAAGAGGCCTGGTTACTCATTGAAACAATCACTCCGGATGTGCTGCTGACGGATATTCGGATGGACGAGATGAGTGGGATTCAGCTGATTGATCGAGTTCATCAGAAATATCCGGAGATACGGTCCGTGATTATAAGTGGATACAGCGATATTGAATATTACCGAAAGGCATTGGAGTACAAAGTCTTTGATTACATATTGAAACCGTCACGAGAGGAAGACTTTTCGAAGATTTTTGGTAATCTTCGGACGATTCTGGATCAGGAACGGAGCAAGGAAGAGCGATACCATTATTTTAAGGAACATTGGAACAAAAGCAGGGAGGCCCTGTTGGAAAGTTTTTTCTGTGATCTGTCAGAGGGCATTTACCGGGAGATCGGAGAAATTAGCGAGAAGGCGTCGGAATTCGGTATCTTACTGCCGCTCAAAGGTTATGTGGTGGAAATTGGCTGGCGCGTAGAAGACGGAGAAGAGGAGGATGCGGGCAGAACAGAGATAAGAAGATGTGCGCAGAAGTATTTCCGGGGAAATGACGGCTTTGTATTTGTGAATAAAGAACAGTTGGTGACAGTGATTTCTCCGGAGGTTGTGGGCGAGGCACAGCTGGAGAGAAAGATTCGGGAAATGCTGAGAGAAGCGTGGGCTGAATGGGGAATCGAGCTCTGTTTTGGAATCAGTTCCTTAGTTGGTATGAAAGAGATGGCGGAAGGACTGAAAGAGGCGGATATTGCACTCCATCAGATGATATTTATGGAAACGGAACAGATATTCAGCTATCAGGATCTGATTTTCGACGAAGACTGTGTAGTGGTTCAGTTACCGGTGGAGCCGGTTATTAACGGTGTTTTTTTAAATGGTGAAGCCGACTGGGAGCGGGAGCTGGAACGCTTTTTCAGCCATTTTAAAGGGAAATACATCTACGACTACAACCATTTGGATTTCTTGTGTATACAGATGTATCTGGAACTTCTCCGTTATGCAGATAAGCGGGAAATTGTTGTATTGGAGACGTGTTCCAGAGCAGAATTCGCAGAAGAACTGGCAAACATTTATTCTCTGAGCGGGAAACAGGCATTCTTGACTGCAAAAATAAGTCAGATGGCCCATTCTGCTATGGGAACTGAGGTGAAATCAAGGCTGGTACGGGATATTGAACATATTATCAAAGAGGATTATTCCAGTGCCAATATGTCTTTAAACTATATTGCAGATAAGACTGGGCGGACGGTGAATTATCTTTCTGCTGTTTATAAAAATGAAACCGGTAAAAACATTAATGATGAGATTGTGCGGTGCCGTATGGAAAAGGCAAAACGCCTGGTGGGAGATGGACAGATGAAAATGTACCGGATCGCAGAATCCATAGGCTATACGGATAGTTCCTATTTTGCAAAGCTATTTAAACGCTATACAGGACTCAGTCCGGCAAGCTATCGGGAGACCGTTGCCAGGCAGAAAGAGGAGAAACTCTATGATTAGGAAATGGACCCTGAAGCGCAATCTTGTAGTGGTGAATGTTATTCTGCTGACTGCCGCTCTGCTGTACAGTTCGATCATGCTGATTCGTTACAGCGGAGAGGTATCCTTGAAGAATCTGATTAACAGTTCCTATGATATGCTGACCTATGTATGCAGAAGTGTGGACGATTTTATCACGACTGAGGTAAAGATCAGCACGGAGGTCATGCAGAGTGATTCGGATCTAAAAGAGCACCTGGAACGAAGACCAGAGGATTATGAGAACCCGCATGATAAACTGGTTGATATTTATCTCATGAACCGCTATCTGACCCGCAGAAATTCGTATTCCAGAGTGAGTGGGGCTCTGGCGGGAATTATCAATAAGAATGGAGTTGTTTATAATCTCCAGTATCCTATGGATATGGGGGATGAGGCAGAAGCATTTGCAGAGACGCTGATGAATAAAAAAAAGCGCCTGGAATACGGTTATGACTGGTATCCGCTTCAGATAAACTGCTTCGCGCCTGAAACAGGAAATATCCGTTATGACAGAATGATTCCTGTGTTTAAGAATCTTTTGCTGGATGGCGGCGGTTATCAGGGAACACTGATTTACAGCCTAAGCGAGGAACAGATATATGAACAATACAAGAAGTCAAAGCTTTTGGAAGAAGGTTATCTGTATATTATCAATGGGAATGGCAAATTAATTTCTCACAGTAATGAGGCAATGCTTCTTTGTCCAGAGGGAGTGGAGAACCAGATATATACGCGGCGGGTGATGGAAGGGACCGGAAACTATTTTATTGAAAACCGGGAAGTCGTGATGTCACAGCGTCTTAATGATGGTAATTGGATCGCAGTGGCAGTAATTCCTTTGGACAATATGATTGGTGAGGTTGTGGGAATCTATAAACGGTTTATCTTCGTAATTGCAGTGATTCTGATTATATCTGTATCCGTATCTGTCCTGCTGTCAAGAGAGGCCATAAAGCCTTTGGAAACCATGATTGCCTCTATGGAAAGAGTGGAAAACGGCGACTTTTCTGTTCGGGTGGATGAAAAGGGGCCTTCTGATATCGCACGGTTAATTCATCATTACAATAATATGCTGGAAAATACGGAACGTTATATCAGGGAAGAGTATCAGATAAAACGGATGAAAAAAGCAGCTGAACTGGATGCCCTTGTGGCGCAGATTAATCCGCATTTTCTCTATAATACACTGGAATCCATTGTGTGGCAGGCAAGAGCGGCTGGCGCATATAAGATCAGCGACATGGCTTATTCTCTGGGAAAAATGTTTAATATTATGGTAAATAAGGGACATAGTATGCTGACTGTGGAAAAGGAGCTGGAGCATGTAAAGCTCTATGTGCACCTGCAGAATAACCGTTACAATGACAGGTTTGATCTAAGGATTGACTTAGATGATGAGGAACTGTTACAGTATCGTACCTTGAAGCTGATTCTTCAGCCGATCGTTGAGAATATTATCCTCCATGGTTTTACAAAAGAGCAGGAGGACTGTACGATTCATATCGGAGTCTATTTAAACCGCGGTATGCTGGTCTACGATGTGGAGGACAATGGAATCGGTATTCCAAAGGCTGAACTGGAAAGCATCAGGGCGGGATTGAAGGAACAGAATGTGATGGAATATGATGAACAGAATGCAAAACTCAGAAGGAACAGCGGAAGGGGAATCGGTCTGCAAAACGTCCATCAGAGAATTGGCCTCTATTATGGAAATCAGTATGGCCTGGAGATATACAGCGAGGAAGGTGAAGGGACGGAAGTGATTATCCGGATACCGACAGACGAATCGTAAAAATGTACCGGAAATCGTAGTTCTTTTTTATGGCTGCGGTACGGACCCAATGCTATACTTGAGCCATAAAGAAAGAGAGGGGTAACTACCATGAAGAAAAAATTGAGTTTTGTATTGGCGCTTGCTATGGCTGCTTCTGTGATGGGCGGCTGCAAGGGGGCAAATACGGCACAGAGTGCATCAGATTCGTCATTAGCAGCAAAGGAAGAGGGAAAGGAATCCTCTGAAAACGAGGAGTCTAAAAATGAACAGCCAGCGAGTGAACAGTCGGGGGAAAAGGTTCACTTAAAATGGGCAGTGAAGGCCAGTGAGGCTGGACGGGCAGAATTTGAAGAGATGGCGGCTATGGCGGAAGAAGCCTGCAATGTAGATATAGAGATAATTGCACTCCCTGATCCGGGAGCGGGAGAAGCCAATAAGCTTTTGATCAGTCTGATGGCTGGAGATGAGTTTGATATTGTAGAGGATGCCTATTCCAATATGAAGCAATTTTATGAAGCCGGGGTGATCGAGGAACTGGGACCGTTGGCGGAAGCAGCAGGTTACGATATCGAAAAGATCTTTGGTGATTATCCGGCGTCTTTTGACGGAAAAGTCTATGGCCTTCCTGCCTATGTAGATAAGGCGATCACGATTTATAATAAGGATGTGTTTGATCAGGCTGGTGTCTCTTATCCGGAGGCAAAGGACTGGACATGGGAGAAGTTTATAGAGATTGGAAAGAAGCTGACAGATGAAAAGGCAGGCATCTATGGTGCGTACAATCCGGACTGGGTTCATTACAATTATATGTATGCCATGCAGAAGGGATTCAGCCACTATAAAGAGGATGGTACCTCCAATTATGACGATCCGCTGTTTAAGGAGAGTGTGAAATGGTATTACGATCTGGGAAATACTGAGAAGATTCAGCCTTCCTATCTGGTACAGAAGAGTAAACAGATGCCGGTGGATTACTTTACCACTGGTAAGGTAGGAATGAGTGTCTGCGGCGGATGGACAACAAACTGGATTATTGATCATGATAAGTATCCAAGAGACTGGAAGGCGGGAGTACTGCCCATGCCGCATCCGGAGGGAGAAGATCCGTCTGTCAGCGTTGTAGTCAGTAATGTATGGGTTCCAACAACTTCGAAAAATAAAGAAAGAGCATTTGAAGTAGTGAAGCTGTTTGCGGAAAAACAGTATACTTTGGGATATGGACGTATTCCGGCAAGAATTGATTTGACTGACGCTGAAATCCAGGATTACATCAGAGATCAGATACTGCCGGCATTAGAACCGGACGGAATTACGGTAGAAGATATCCAGGCAATGTGGTTTGATCCGGATGTAAATATATTCGATGAGAAACCGGTTGGAACAGCGAGCACAGAGATTAAAAATATTATTGTCGATGAATGCGGTCTTTATGGAATCGGTGAACAGTCACTCGATGATACAGTGACGCATATCAAGACAAAGGCGGACGCGGCTATTGAAACTGCTGAGAAATAACAGAATAGAGTGGAAAGGGATGATAATACGTGACTTCTTCTTTGCGTAAAAAAGAGGCACTCACCGCATGGCTGTTTATCACGCCATACTTGATTGGATTTACACTGTTTCATTTTCTGCCTGTTCTGCTGTCCGCAGTACTCAGCCTTACTGATATGAGATATATCAGCATGATTGATAAGACTCATTTAATTGGACTGGGGAACTATATTGAGATGAGCCGCGATCCGGAATTCTGGAATGCATTTCGCAACAGCATCGTTTATTCCGTATGCTTTGTACCATTTGTCATGGCTGCCGGCCTTTTGCTGGCAGTCCTGGTAAATCAGAAGATTCATTTTCGCAATGGGATACGGGCGATGATTTTTATGCCTTACGTCTCCAATATGGTAGCAATTGCCATTGTATGGTCTATTCTTTTAGATCCAGTAGATGGAATTGTGAATCAGACATTGCGCGCATTGGGGGTCACCAATGCGCCGATGTGGCTTATGGGATCGAAGACGGCTCTTTATTCGGTAGTAATGATCGCTGTTTGGAGAGAGGTGGGGCTGCAGTTTGTTACGTATCTGGCGGCACTGCAGGAAGTTCCGACGGAACTGAAGGAGGCAGCCCAGATTGATGGAGCTGGCCGATTCCAGCAGTTCATCTATGTAACATTGCCGCTCATAAGAAATACCACATTTTTGCTGACGATCACTTCTATTATTACTTCGCTGAAGAATTTTACGATCATTCAGGTGCTCACAGCCGGGGGACCGGGAAATTCTACTACGGTGCTGCCTCTCAACATTGTTGATACGGCTTTTGCGTCCGCACGGATGGGATATGCCAGTGCCCAGGCCATGGTCATGTTTATTCTGGTTATGGGAGTCACTATTGTTCAGTGGGTTGGCAAAAACCGCAGCGAAATTTATTAGGAGAGGGCATCGGTATGAAACAAAATAAGAAAAAGGTTGGAAAGATTGTGATGACAGCAGTGCTTCTGATTTTGGGAGCAGCAAATATTTTTCCATTTATCTTTATGCTGTCCGCTTCTTTCAAACCATTGAACGAAATATTTGTCTATCCGGTGAAACTGATACCGGAACATTTTATCACCAGCAATTATAAAGAAGTTTTTTCCGCGCAGTACAGTTTTGTACGATGGTATTTTAATACGTTCGTTATGGTGGGAACGATACTTGTGTTGAAGGTTGGAATTGTGACTCTGACAGCATATGCGTTTGCCAGACTGCGTTTTAAGGGAAGGGATATACTTTTTGTCGTATTGCTGTCCTCCATGATGATCCCGCCGGATGCGGTTATTATACCGAAATACGTAATTTTTAAAGCATTTGGGATCACAGACTCCATGTGGAGTATCGTTCTTCCATCAATTTTCGATGTATTCTTTGTTTTTATGGTGCGCCAGTTCTTCCTGGGAATACCGGAGACGCTGAGTGAGGCCGCTATTATCGACGGCTGCGGACACTTTAAGATTTATTCTCAGATTGTTCTCCCTCTGGCTAAGCCGGCAGTCATTACCATGATCCTGTTTACTTTTATATGGGCATGGAACGATTATATGGGGCCCTATATATTCATCACTACGCCAGCCAAACAGATGTTGTCTGTCGGAATTAAGATGTTCCAGGTGAATAATTCTGTGGACTATGGGCTTCAGATGGCTGCGGCTACGATGGTTCTGATTCCGATTATTGTGATGTTTCTGTTCTCTCAGAGATACTTTATTGAAGGAATCGCGACCAGTGGAATGAAAAATTAGCAGGAGGCCTGAAATGAACTATATATTGCGTGCAGTGATTCATGAGGATCAATGGGAGCGGCAGCTGGAGGATATCATCTGGGTGTGTCATGAAGCAGGGATTGAAGAGGTTTATTTAAAGGAACAGTGTCATCAGATACTAATGTCCCCATTTCCTATGGAAAAGCACCGCAGGATGGCGGAGATATATGGGAAAATGGCGGAGCGGCTAAGAGAAGAGAGAATTACATACAGTATTAATCTTGCTACCAGCGTAGGACATGTGGACTGCAGGCTAAAGGATAAAGATCTCCTCCCATATGGAAAGTTTACAGGGGAGAGTCTACAACCTGCTGATTCTGTATATTGTATTCTGGATGAGGGATGGCAGAATTACATTGCAAGTGTATGTGCTGTCTATGCATCTACTCACCCTACTGTTCTGATGGTGGATGATGACTTCCGAAGCCTGAATCATTCGGCTGCATTTGGCTGCTTCTGTCCGATCCATGCGAAGGCTGTGTCTGAAAAACTGGGGAGAGAATTGGATAGCGGCCAACTTCTGGCTGCGGTTACACGCAATTCGGAAGAAGGGAGATCGGTGAGAAGAGCGTGGCTGGAAGTCAATTTTGAGGGCCAGAAGAAGGCGGCAGCAGGAATAGAACAGGCGGTGCACCGCGTCGATCCTGCTATAAGAATTGGGTTGATGAACAGCGGGGAGGCGGCTCATGCACTGCAGGGAAGGGACATGGAAACGCTCCTGCGCACGTTTGCAGGAGCGAACAGGCCCCTGTCAAGGCCTCTTGGAGGAGCGTACTCCGACTGTCTTCATCAGGATCTGGTCGCGGTCCATCAGGGAATGGCACTTAGTATGGCCCAGCTTTCTCCGGAAGTGGAAATTATCAGTGAAGTAGAAAACTGGCCTCATACGAGATTTACGAAGAGCCTGAACATGACAGGACTGCAGATGGAACTGCATACGCTGGCGGGGGCGGATAAGATTTCTCTGAATGTTTTTGATTTTATGGCAACACCTTATGTACAGGAAAAGCCCATGGTTGAGTTGATCAGGGACAGGAAACCGGAACTTGATAAGGCGGCAGAGCTTCGTAAGGGAAAAGCGCAGGATGGGCTGGGGCTCTTATGGTATCCGGGGCAGGAAAATCTGCTGGAGACACCTGGAGGACGGCTGGATGAGCTGATTATAAAGCGGGAGTTTGATACATTATTTCCGATGCTTGGTATTCCTGTATGTTTCGAGGAGCGGGAGGTGAACCTGCTGTCTGGAGTCAATGCGCTCTGCTGCAGCCGTGAGGAACTCATAAGGCTGCTGGGAAAAGGTTTGATTCTGGATGGGGACGCGGCCAGATATGTATGCAGGCGTGGGCTGGGAAGTTACATCGGCTGTGATGATATGGGGGACGAGTTAAATTCGCCATCGGCAGAGCTTTTATGCGGGGAAGAATTCCATGGAATATTTGCCGGGAATCTGCTTCCGACTGACTGGCTGCGGCTGGAATATAAAAAAATCAGAGTTCCTCTGCTTCAATATGATTCTGCCTGCAGAGTTCTGACCAAATTTGTTGACAAAGACAAGAATGTATTGGGAAATGGGATCACATTGTATGAAAACAGACTGGGGGGAAGAGTCTGCGTGATTCCCGGGTATATAGGAACATGGCAGTTTGCTTATCGCAGCAGGAGCTGGCAGATGATGCGTATTGTGGATTGGCTGTCAAAGGGGGAGTTTCCTGTTCTTGTGGAAGACAGCCCCAATATTGCGCCGCTTTATTATCTGGACAGAAAAACAGGAGAAGGTCTTTTGGCCCTTGTAAACACGGGACTGGATAAACAGAGGGTCTGCCTTCGCTGTGGTCCAAAGCTGTGTATATGTGAAGACGATATGGAGGAAGTATATAGACTGGAGCCACTGGAACTGCGCATGATCAGAACGTGTATAAAATAAATGAAAAGGAGAGTAAATCATGAAAAAGCCTAATCTGCTTGTCGTATTTGCAGATCAATGGAGAAATACAGCAAGAGGTCTCCATAATCCTCAGATTGCGACTCCTAATATGGACCGGTTTGCGGAGGAGGCATTTAGCACCGATCAGGCAGTGAGCGGCTGTCCGTTGTGTTCACCCTATCGAAGTGAACTGCTTACTGGACGCCGTGCCGTTCATACAGGAGTCTTCGGAAACTGCATGACAGGATATGATATGTGTCTTTCGCCGGAAGAATTATGCATCAGCCAGGTACTTAAGGAGTCTGGATATCGGACCGGCTATATAGGAAAGTGGCACTTGGACAGTCCTGAGCTAAACTCAGGCAGTCAGCCATTATCAGGAGCGGAGGGCTGGGATGCTTATACACCTCCGGGGAAAAAAAGGCATGGTTTTGAGTACTGGCATGCGTATAACGCATGGAACGATCACCTCCATATGCATTATTGGGAAGAGGACAGCGAAAAAATCTTTACGAACCTTTGGTCACCGGTTCATGAGACAGATAAAGCGCTGGAGTTCATGGAGAGTAGGAAGAAGGAGCCTTTTGCGCTCTTCCTCTCCTGGAATCCACCCCATCCTCCTTTTGAAAAGATACCGGAAAAGTATTATGACCTTTACCGTGATTTAGAACCGGATTATTCGCCTAATGTCGAAGGGGACCGTTTTGACAATCAGACGGGAGAACCAGGGGTCAAGAGCCGCAAAGAACTGGACGAGGCGATCCGTTGCTACTATGCGGCAGTTACGGGACTGGATGAACAATTTGGACGAATTATTACCTGGCTAAAGGAGAATGAGCTTTACGATCAGACTATCGTTTTATTAACTGCTGACCATGGCGAACATTTGGGGGCTCATGGTTATGTGGGAAAACACACCTGGTATGAGGAATCCATTAATGTTCCCTTTATGCTGAGTTACCCGGAAAAGATACCTGTAGGCCGCAATGATATCTCGATGGAGACCGTGGATATATTTCCTACGCTGTTAGGGCTTATGGATATTACAATACCTCCTTCTGTGGAGGGACGCTGTCTGGCAGACTGGCTTATATGCGGTAAAAGACCGGAGAATGAAGCTGTATATTCCTCCGCCTATATCAGCCGTGACATTTTTTTAGAAGCTTACAGAGAGAAAGGGCTGGATCCTAAAAGAAGCGGTTGGCGCTGTATCAGAACACCAGAATACAAATATGTGATTGAGAAAGGGTATTTGCCAGAGGATGTACCAAGATATTTATTGTTTAACAGGAAGGCAGATCCATATGAAATAAATCCATTGATATCCAATTCTCCCTGGGAGCACTCTTTGATGGCACAGATGCACAGACGGCTGATTAAGCATCTGGAGGAGACGGGAGATTTAATAAAATTAGAGTAGAAAGGGGCTGCCGCACGAAAACGTGCGGAGGCCCCTTTTTTGCTGCAGATAACTGTGTAAACAGAATCGGATCAATGGCGTCGGATATCGTTAATAATTTGCTGGATATGTGCTATTTGCTCCACGGTCAAGCCTGAGACTTCCAGATAGAAGCGGTTATCCAGCTCCAGAAGATAGTCGGTGCTGACGGAAAAATAATGGGAGATCTTTACCAGCATATCAATAGAGGGAAGTATATTATTATTTTCCCAGTTCGATATCGTTTGTTTTGTCACATTCAGTTGAGCAGCCAGTTGTACCTGATTTGGGCCTCGCCGCCCTTGCAGCAGTAGCCGTAATCGGAGGAACCTGGGCGTACTGGAACCAGGATCTAAGCGCGGTCAACGAGTTTGAAACTGGCAAATACGATACAGACATCACCGAGACCTTTACCCCTCCGGCTCCTGGCGAATGGGTTCCTGGCGTAGAGGTGGAGAAAAAGGTAACCGTTACCAATAAGGGCGACGTAAAACTGGCGGCTCTCGCAACCGTTAATCAGGTATGGGTCAGAACCGAGGATGTAATCGATACGGATGACGAGAAGGAAGGCAAGCCGATTCCTCCAAAGGCAGGAGAATATTTTGACCTGATGTTCCAGAACGGTGATGCGATGGAATACGCTTCGATTGTAAGCTGGGGCAGCGAAGTGGTGGCGCTTGAATCCGTAAAGGATGCGGCAGCAGGTATGGGCATTACAGCAACGGTAAGCGGTCTTGACGATACAGCAGCTGCTGGAAAATGGGTGATGGTAAACGCAGTGAATACGAAGGATACAGACGGAAAAGAAACAAACTCCGACGGAAAAGGCTTTTCTGACGTACAGTTTATCTACAACGGAATTGTTGAAGCAGAGGGAACCGACGGCAAAGATGCAACCCCCTTGCTGTTAGAGGGCGCTACTTTGAATAAGGCCATCAATACGACCATCACCGCGAAAAAGACAACCACCTCTGTCGATGAAAACGGAAATACGGTAACCAGGACAGAGACTACAAAGAATGCAGCCTTTGGTTATGACAGTGCGAAGTATACCATGACAATCAATGCCACCACCGTTCAGGCGACAAAGAGTGCGATTGAAGAGATTTTCGGCGCTAAAAATATAAACAAGGATCAGATTGATGAATTCCTTGCTGTAAATGGAAATCATATGATAGCGGAAGAACTGCCGGCAGAGACGAATGAAACCGTACAGCCATAATCCGGTGAGCGGTGGAGGCCCCTGTTATCAGGCCCATGATTTTAAAGCAGCAGACAGGAGATAGAGAGATATGAGGAAAGGCGGACACAAATTATTAGGGCTGGCGGCGCTGGCATCACTGATGCTGATCGGTGGGACGTGGGCGGCATGGACTCAGGAGATAACGGCAGGCAATGAGTTCATGCCTGGGACCTATGAGACCTCTCTTGACGAAAAGTTCACTCCTCCAACGGACTGGTCCCCGGGTACGGAACAGGAAAAAAGGGTCCGGATCAGCAATAAGGGGACCGTTCCGGTGATGGCTAAGGCTGTTATTACGCAGAGCTGGATTCGCAGGGAGGATGTCTATGCCACACGGTTAAACGCTTCCGGTGATGTTGTGCAGGAGCCGGTGGCACCTTTCAAAGGCGAAGCGTTTCCTCTGACCTTTCAGACGGATGAAGGTGAGGAGTATGCCTCTATCCCTAATTTCAATAAGAATGCGGTGGTACTCCTGGACTCCGGAAAGACGGCAGACAGCTCGCTCAGCCTGGGGCTTTCGGCGGTCAGTACCGTGGACGCGGCCAGAGGGAAATGGCTTCTGTTGAATGAAGTGCCGGACGCAAAGGGCCAGTACACACTTTATTACATGGGAATCATCGAACCAGGCAGTTCTACGCCGGAATTTCTGGAAAGCGTGACGCTGAACCGGAAACTGGGAAGGACGATTACCGGAAAAGAAACCCGTTTTATCAAAATGGAGGACGGTTCCACAAAGAAGGTTACCATAGACAGCGTCAACGCCGAGTTTGGATATGACTCTGCCAAATACACCATGGACATCAAGGGCTCCACCGTGCAGGAGACGAAGGCGGCTGTGGAGGAGATCTTCGGAACGGGAGATGAGACGCTTGCCTATCTGGCCGGCCAGGTGGCGGAAAGCGGGATATTTGAATCCGCCGAGGTGAAGACCCTGAAATTTGAGGAGTCAAACGGCAGGATGGTATACGTTCCATACAGAAATGAGGAAGGAGCCGAGACGGGCAACTGGTTCATGAGCTTTACCGACATGGTTCCGGGCGGAATCTATAAGGATAAGCTGTCCATAGAAAATGCCTCGAAAAAGAAATACAGACTCTATGCACAGGTGGTCCCGAGAGAACAGGATACAGTCAAAGCCCAGCTTCTGGACTTAATTACCATGAAAGTATACTATCAGGGGACACTGATTTACGATGGAAAGGCCACGGGAGCATCTCTCATTACGGAGGAAGGACTGAACCGGGCGGTTCCGCTTGGAACCTATGCCTCCGGGGATAAAGGGGTCATCGAGGTTGAGTTATCGCTCGATCCGACGCTTAAGCTGGGAGACGGAAGAAGTGAGAAGTATGCAGGAGTTCTGACGAAGGTTGACTGGAAATTCATGGTGACCGAGGTGAAAGCTCCTGATGGAGGCGGCTCAGACAATCCGGGTAAGCCTGATCATAATACAGTCGTTACCATTCCCGACAGCCCGGTTCCGGCAGGCGACTTAACGGTAATTGAAGACAGTCCGGTGCCCCTTGCCCTGATTCCAAAGACCGGAGATACCACACCCTTAATCCCAATGATTGCGACAGTCATCGGAAGCGGTATCGCCTTACTGTACCTGGCCGAAAGGCTTCGAAGGAAAAAAGAAGATTAAACCGATATGAAAAGAAGAGTATATCAGATTTTATTTCCAGTGATATTGGCCGTGTTCCTGATTTCGTCCGGATTCCTTGTGAAAACACTGTATGAATACCGGAAAGCAGAAGCGGAATACGCAAAAATAGCCGGGCAGACGGTAAAAGTGCTGCCCGGCACTTCTTATAATAAGAGTGCGGATAATAAAAGTACAAATAGTAAAAATACAAATAGTAAGAATACAGAATCCGTGGATTTGGAGCGGATTCTGGTGATTGATTTTGACAGCCTGCGGCAGACAAATCCTGATATAACCGGATGGCTTGATATTCCAGGGACATCGATCAGTTATCCGGTGGTCCAGGCGCAGGACAATGCCTTTTATCTGAGCCACGGAGTCGGCAGGCAGAAAAGCGGATCGGGCGCTGTGTTTATGGATTACAGAAATGAGGCCGGTCTTTCTGACGATAATACGATTCTCTATGGCCATAACATGCACAGCGGCTCGATGTTTGGCGGTCTGAGAAAATACAGGGATTCCGAGTACCGGGAAAGCCGGCCGTTCGTTGATTACTACGTGCCGGGCCTGCGGATCCGTTATGCCGTCTATGCCTGCTATGAAGAGGAGGCCGAAGCAGAAAAGTATTCCGTGAAATTCGGCGGTGAAAGCGAAAAAGAGGCATTTATCTCCGATGCAGTCGAAAAATCACTTTATGCTACAGGAATTGTTCCCGATCCGGCTAGCCATACGATGATGCTCTCCACGTGCACGGGAAACGGATATACCAGGAGATGGGTCGTACAGGCGGTCGAGCAGGAGCGCCTGCCGCTGGAATAAGACGGAATAGCGTCTCCCCAAGAGTTTGAAGATTTTCTTACAAATACTGCCAATTGTGTGAACTTTTCGTGTTGAGGTTGACACATGGCAGTATTTGTCATTATAATAAATTGAATGCTAAATTTACATAAATTAGTATAATTGGAAAAATACTGAGGACATGTTGGGAGAGACAGATGAGGAGATATAAAAAAGCTCGTAAAATGGCGGCTTTACTGGCCAGTGTCCTGGTGATTGATTCCCTTGTGGGATACGTTTCACCGCACATAGAGAGTATGGCATACATGGAGAGGTCGGCGACGGTTAACGCTTCTTCGCTGAATGTGAGGAGCGGTCCTGGTACGACCTATTCTATCGTTACGAAGCTGACCAGCGGGGCGGCAGTAACGGTTATAGATGAGAAGACGGCCTCAGACGGCGCGTTATGGTATCAGATCCGGGTTAAGGGCTCAGGAGGAACTGAGACGACCGGATACGTTTCAAAGAGTTATTTAAAATTCCCGGTTTCCTACACGAGTGACGCCGATTTTGAGGCGTATTTAAACTCGGAGAGATTCCCGGAGAGCTATAAGGTGAGGCTGCGTGAGCTTCATGCGCAGTACCCGAAGTGGGTATTCCGGGCTCAGCATACGAACCTGGACTGGAACACGGCTGTTAAAGAGGAGAGTCAGGTAGGACGCAACCTGGTTCACACAAACAGCATGTCTTCCTGGAAATCTATCGCGGATGGCGCATTTAACTGGGACAGCAGTACATGGCCCGGCTTCGACGGAAGCTCCTGGGTGGCGGCCTCCGAGGATATTGTAAAGTATTACATGGATCCGAGAAATTTTCTGGATGAGACGAATGTTTTTCAGTTCCTTACCCATACATACGACAGCAACAGCCACACGGTGGAAGGACTTCAGACCATGGTAAAGGGATCCTTTCTGGCCGGTACCGCGGCAGGCGGCGGGAGCTCGTCTCCGGGTGGCAGCAGCAGTCCGGGCGGCAGCGGCAGTTCGGGCGGCGGTGATTCTTCCTCGTATGGTCCCGGTGTTTCCGGCGGAGGGCCAGGGGTTAATCTTCCAAGTACCGGAGGGTCTTCGGGTTCAGGAGGATCTTCTTCTGGTTCCAGCGGCTCCGGTACGGTCGAGAGCGCCGCTCCCAGCAAGGGCAGCACGCCGGGAGTCAGCCAGGAATCGCCTCACGCTTCCATCACACCGAACACGCCGCGCGTGCTCATGGAATACGGCCCGGGCGTCAGTCTGACCGGTCCTTCGGCAGATAACAGCAGCAGCGGGTCTGTGACACCGAGCGGCAGCACCAACTATGTGGATATTATTATGAACGCCGGAACCCAGTCGGGAGTCAATCCCTACGTTTTGGCAGCTATGATTATCCAGGAACAGAGTTCAAGCGGAACCGGCGGCAGCATTACCGGAACAGAAGCAGGCTACGAAGGCTATTATAATTTTTTTAATATAGAGGCATATCAGTCAGGCAGTATGTCTGCCGTACAGAGAGGGCTCTGGTGGGCGTCTCAGTCAGGCAGCTATGAGAGACCATGGAATTCCCCTGAAAAATCAATTTTGGGCGGAGCTCTTTATTATGGTAATAATTACGTAAAAGTTGGACAGGATACATTTTATCTGAAGAAATTCAACGTACAGGGGAATAATCTCTATAAGCACCAGTATATGACGAATATACAGGGGGCGGCTTCGGAGGGGGCGGTCTATGCGAAGGCATATAACGACGAGATGAAGCAGACTGCACTGGAGTTTAAGATACCGGTCTATAACAACATGCCGGATAACGCGTGCAGCCAGCCGACTACAGACGGCAATCCGAATAACAAGCTGTCGAATTTAAGCGTGGATGGATTTGTTATGACGCCAACCTACAACAGAGATACTCTGGAGTACAACTTAATTGTCGATCCTTCCGTTTCCAGTATTACGGTCAATGCCAGTGCCATCGATGGAAGGGCAACCGTAAACGGTTCCGGAACAATCCAGCTGCAGAGCGGCGCCAACGATGTGCGGATCGCCGTAACGGCTCAGAACGGCAGTGTCAGAGAGTACGTGGTTCATGTGGTTCGTCAGGATAACGGACCGACGTATTCCTCCTCTGTTGGAGGAAGCACCGGCGGAAGCAGCGGTTCATCGGCAGGCCCGGGCGGCGGAGAAGTCGGCCCTGGCGTAAGCAGCGGACCGGGCGTATCGGATCCGTCTTCCGGCGGCAGTGCGGGAACGCCAGGCGGAAGCAATATCTCAATCGCTCCGGATGGTTCTAACTAAACGTAAGTAAGGAGATTTCTATGAAAATAAAACTGAAACGACTGATGGCCGGCCTTATGCTGGTCTGCATGCTGGCAGTTATGGGACCATTCGGACAGATGGTCTCCTGGGCTGCCAATACAAGAATTGCATTTTCCGACCCATCGGTCATGGTGGGCAACGAAGTGACGGTAACGATGAAGATTACCAGCGATTCCGCGTTGGGCAAGGCGGATGTCATGCTGGCCTACGATTCGGCTGCACTGGAATTTATAAGCGGCAACGGCGCGAACGGGGGAGCCGGAGCGTTGAAGCTTCAGGACACCACGGACGCTGCCGATCAGAAATCCTTTAGCTTTACTTTGAAGTTTAAGGCTCTGAAGGCGGGAAACACACAGATTTCCGTGACGTCCCAGGAGATTTACGATGCGGATTCCCAGATCGTAACGGTGGATAAGCAGGGCGGTTCCACTGTCAAGGTGACTTCCCCGGCCTCCTCCTCCAAGGATGCCGCGCTCAAGTCTCTGAAGATATCGCCAGGCGAGCTGACTCCGGAATTTTCACCGGAGGTGGATAGCTACACGGCTTCCGTGGGTGGCAGCACCGCAGATTTAGTCGTGAACGCAGTGGCGGCTAATGCAGGCGCCAGTGTGAAGCTTCAGGGTGATAAGGGCTTAAAGGCCGGAGAGAATCAGGTCGTGGTCAACGTTACGGCAGAGGATGGCCAGACCGTTAAGAACTACACAATTGTAGTGACGAAGGCGGAAGGCGGTGAGACGACACCGGGCGGAAGCAACGGAGCGGACGTATCCGCAGAATTTGGTGATGCCGCTGTGACGGTAAACGGTACGGAATATAAGGTGGCGGCTTCCTTTGACGAGTCAGCACTGCCGGAAGGCTTTGAAGCGAGCACCTATGATTATAAGGGAACGGAAGTTATGGCCGGAAAGGGTCTCGAAAAAGATCTGACTCTCCTGTATCTCCAGGATGCAGGCGGAAATGGCGGCTTCTACATCTATAACGCAGAAGCAGATTCCTGGTCACAGTTCGTCTCTGTGGAGACAAGCTCCAAGGCGATTGTTATCGTGCCGCTTGATGCGGGTATAACGGTTCCGGAAGGCTTCGAGGAACGACAGATCGATATCGACGGAATCCGTGTAACCGGCTGGGTACCGAAGTCTGAAGGCGATCCGCAGTACTGTCTGTTCTATGCAATGAACTGGAATGGAGAGAAGAACTTCTACCGGTATGATTTAACGGAAAAGACGATCCAACGGTATTACGCTTCCGGCGTTTCCATGGATTCTTATAACAAGATGAAAGAGGATTACAACAGCCTCGTCCGTGATTATAACCTGCAGCGGTATATCTTAATTGGTGTGGGTGTGCTGGCATTTATCCTTCTGATCGTGATTATCGTCCTTTTAAAACGGGGCGGCAATGGTTCTGACGGAGGTTTCCGGGAAGAACGGCGCGGCAGAGATGAGGAGCCGGAAGGCTTTTTCGCAGAACCGGAGAGCCAGGCAGGCCGTGTGCGCCGCTACAGCCGTGATGAGTTTGAAGGAGAAGGGGAAGTCCCTCTGAAGGCACAGGAAGAACCGGAAGATGATGATTTCGAGATGGAAGACAGCCTCGATGATATGGAGAAGAAGCTGTCGGCCCATCTGGCGGAAGAAATAGAGCGGGACACAGCCGGACCGCAGAGAACCGCAAGAGAACAGACACCGGGCCGGCCACAGCCGAATGCAGCACCGCGTGTACCGCAGAAACCAGGACAGGCTGTTAGACCACAGCAGGAGAGCCATGCAGGCAGACCGCAGGCAAACGCTGCACAGGCGGGAAGAGCGCCGCAGAATGCGGGACAGGCAGGAAGGCCGCAGGCGAATGCAGGACAGACAGGCAGGCCGCAGGCGAATGCAGCGCAGGCAGGAAGAGCGCCGCAGGCGAATGCGGGGCAGGCAGGAAGGCCGCAGGCGAATGCAGGACAGACAGACAGGCCGCAGCAGAATGCAGGAGAGGAAGGCAGACCGCAGCAGAATGCGTCCAAGACAGGCGGACTACAGGCTAACCCGGGACAGGCAGTAAGACCGCAGCCAAACGCTTCCCATGCGGGCAGACCGCAGCCGTCCAGACCGGATCCGGCAGTGCGGTATCCGGAGATGGAAGACGAAGATGATTTTGAATTCATGGATCTTGACGACTAAGCAAGATAACAAATGACGGGCAGGACTGCTTCTGGAAAAAGAAGCAGTCCTGTTGTTGTTCTTTCGGTTCTTTTTAAGGAATGTCCGATGTAAATATATTACATATTGAAAAAACAATTCTTGTGTGCTATTATGTGTATAACAGATATAACGAAAGATGGTGAATATATGATATTGCAAATCGATTTTAACAGTGATGAGGCAATTTATATCCAGCTTCGGAATCAGATCATTATTGGAATTGCCACGGAGACGATAAAGGAAGGGGATCCCCTGCCCTCCGTGCGCCAGATGGCTGACAATATAGGAATTAATATGCACACGGTGAATAAGGCGTACTCTGTCTTAAAGCAGGAGGGCTTTGTTAAGCTGGACCGCCGCAAGGGGGCGGTCGTGGCCCTGGATGTGGATAAGATGCGCGTCCTCGATGAGATGAGGAGAGATTTAAGCGTCGTGTTGGCTCGCGGAATCTGCAAGAATGTTACCTGTGACGAGGTGCACCAGCTAGTGGATGAGCTTTTTATGCTGTTTTCCAGAGGTCAGAAGGAGGAATAGCTGCTGCTGCCTGATCCCTGCCGGACCAGACGGCGGCAGCCCCAGGCAGGGAGCAGACAGCAAGGAATAGCCGGAAGAATGGAGGTTACTTATGTTATGTGAGAGATGCGGGATTCGCGAAGCGAATATCCAGTATACAGAGGTAATAAATGGCGTGAAAAAGGAACACCATTTCTGTGCCCAATGTGCAAAAGAGATGGATTTTGGACCGTATTCCGCTATTTTTGATGGAGAATTTCCGCTGGGCAAGCTGCTGTCGGGACTCCTGGGAATCGAGGATACCAGCCGGGTGCCGGATAAGCTGCACCAGGTGGTCTGTCCGACCTGCAAGACCAGCTACAATGAATTTATCAAGAACAGCCAGTTCGGATGTGCCGACTGCTACAGTGTGTTCGGCCCCCTGATGGAAGAGAGCTTAAAGCAGCTGCAGGGGAGCACCGCACATACGGGGAAGCGGCCGAAATATCAGAAGATTTCCTATAAAACGCCGGATTTAAAAGGCAGCGGGGACGAGACGGCGGAAGATGCCGTTTATGAACATGAAGAGGAGATCATGGAGCTGGATGCGAAGTTAAAAGAAGCGCTGCAGTTTGAAGACTATGAGACCGCGGCGGTATGCCGTGACAAGATCAGGGAATTAAAGAAAGGACATGAGACGAATGCTTAGATGGTTTGAAAAGACGGACGAAAAACGGCCGGGTGTCATCAGCAGCCGCATTCGTCTGGTGCGAAACTGGGAAGAGTATAAGTTCCCTGCCATGCTGGGGACACAGGAGAGCGAGGAGATGGTCCGCAGGCTGGAATTCGGGCTGAAGGATCTCTCGGAGGTGGAAGGCAGGAAATACGAATACGCCATGCTGGAGGAGCTGGAGGAACTGGACCGGGCGGCGCTGCGGGAGCGGAGAATCATAAACCGTGCCGCGGTGGAGAAGAAAGCCCCGGCAGGTATCATACTGTCTGAGGACGAGGATACCAGCATCCTGCTGAACGGCGACGATCATATCCGGCTACAGCTTCTCTCTTCCGGGCTTCATCTGGAGGAATTATGGGAGCGGGCCGATGTCCTGGATGATTACATCAACGAACGGTTTCCGTATGCGTTTGACGACCGGTACGGCTACCTGACTTCTTTTCCGACGAATGTGGGAACCGGGATGAGGGCCTCGGTGGTGGTGCATCTGCCAATGCTGTCCTCGGGGCGGAAGTTTCCGGCTTTGATAGCCGATATGAGCCGGTTTGGGACGGCAGTCCGCGGCGTGTACGGCGAAGGGGAGGAGAATTTTGGCTCCCTCTATGAGATATCGAACCAGAAGACGCTGGGACAGAGTGAAAAGGAGATCGCCGATGTGGTGACGAAGGCGGCCATCCAGCTGACCAACCAGGAGATGACAGTCAGGAAGATGTCCCTCCAGCGGCGGCGCCTGGAACGGGAGGACGAGGTATATAAATCTTACGGTGTGTTAAAATATGCCAGGAGGCTTACGGCCAGAGACGGTATGATATTTTTGTCTCAGGTCATGGCCGGAGCGGCGGACGGACTGCTTGCGATGAAGGAGCCGTGCTCCATCTACCGTCTCATGCTCGGCCTGCAGCCGGCGAATTTACAGAAGATATCCGACAGGCCGTTAAGCAAGGAAGAACTGGATATTGCAAGGGCGGAATTTATCCGTGGAGAATTGCCGGATTTAAAGTAAAGACGGCTTATTCCGTGAAATAACAAAGCATACGAGCTGAACGGAGTGCTCATAACAAGGAGGACAGACTGACATGATAGACAGATTTACAGCAAAGGCCAGAGAATCAATTAATCTGGCCGTCCAGGCGGCGGAGGAGCTGGGCCACAGCTATGTGGGAACCGAGCATCTGCTGATTGGACTATTGGAGGAAGGCGGCGGTGTGGCCGCCAGGGTGCTTTCCGAGAACGGTGTTAAGAAAGAGAAGGTGATCAGCCTTGTGAGCCAGCTCATCTCTCCGGACCAGACGGTCCGTATGGAGGAGAGCGGTTATACACCCAGCGCCAGAAGAGTGCTGGAGAACAGCTACAAAGAGGCGGTGCGTTTTAAGGCCAGACTGATCGGAACCGAGCATCTGCTGATTTCCATTATCCGGGACAACGACTGCGTGGCTTCCAGGCTGCTCAACACCATCGGCATCAGCATCCAGAAGCTCTATATTGACGTTCTGGCAGCCATGGGAGAGGACGCTCCGGCCAACAAGGAGGAGCTGTTAAAGGGAGCCAGGACAAAGGGCAGTACGCCCACACTGGACAGCTACAGCCGTGATCTGACGGAGCTTGCCAGGGCGGGAAAGCTGGATCCGGTGATCGGGCGCGAGACGGAGATCAAGCGTCTGATTCAGATCTTAAGCCGAAGGACGAAGAACAACCCGTGTCTGATCGGTGAGCCGGGAGTCGGTAAGACGGCGGTGGTGGAAGGTCTCGCCCAGATGATAATCGAGGGAAATGTGCCGGAAACCATTGCGGAGAAACGCGTTCTGACGCTGGACTTATCCGGTATGGTGGCCGGATCCAAATACCGCGGTGAGTTCGAGGAGCGAATCAAGAAGGTGATCGCGGAGGTGATGGAGGACGGAGAAGTCCTTCTGTTCATCGATGAGATCCACACGATCATTGGCGCGGGAGGCGCGGAGGGCGCCATTGACGCCTCCAATATCTTAAAGCCATCCCTGGCCAGAGGCGAGCTTCAGCTTATAGGCGCCACCACCATCGAGGAGTACCGCAAGTATATTGAAAAGGATTCCGCCCTGGAACGCCGTTTCCAGCCGGTTACCGTGGAGGAACCGTCGGAGGAGGAGGCCATAGCCATCTTAAAGGGCTTAAGAGGCCGCTATGAGGCGCACCACCATGTGACGATCACCGATGCGGCGCTTACGGCCGCGGTGAAGCTTTCCGCCAGGTATATCAACGACCGGTTCATGCCGGATAAGGCCATCGACGTAATCGATGAGGCAGCTTCCAAGGTACGCCTGACCGCGTTTGTGGAGCCGCCCGAGATCAAGGAGCTGGAGAAAGAGATCGAGAAGCTGGAGGATCAGAAGGAAGCCGCTATCCGGGACGAAGCGTATGAGAAGGCGGGCACCATTAAGAAGAAACAGGAAAAGAAGAAAGAGAAGATCGATAAAATTCGTGAGAAATGGCAGAAGGATAAAGACACCAGGAAGCAGGTGGTCGACGAGGAAGAGATCGCCGATGTCGTCTCCAGCTGGACCAAGATTCCCGTAAGAAAGCTGGAGGAAGGGGAGAGCCAGAGACTGAAAAACCTGGAATCCATTCTCCACGAGCGTGTGATCGGCCAGGAGGAGGCGGTTACAGCCGTTGCAAAGGCGATCCGCCGCGGCAGGGTAGGGCTGAAGGACCCGAAACGTCCCATCGGCTCGTTCCTGTTCTTAGGGCCTACCGGTGTCGGAAAGACAGAGCTGTCCAAGGCACTGGCGGAGGCCATGTTCGGTACCGAGAACGCGCTGATCCGCGTCGATATGTCGGAGTATATGGAGAAGCACAGCGTCTCCAAGATGATCGGTTCCCCGCCAGGCTATGTGGGCTACGACGAGGGCGGCCAGCTCAGCGAAAAGGTGCGGAGAAATCCGTATTCCGTCATTCTTTTCGATGAGATTGAAAAGGCGCATCCGGATGTATTCAACATCCTCCTGCAGGTTCTCGACGACGGCCATATCACGGACGCGCAGGGACGTAAGATCGATTTTAAGAACACGGTTATTATCATGACGTCGAATGCGGGCGCGGAGAGCATCATTTCCCCGAAACGTCTGGGCTTCGGAGCGGTCGCCGATGAGAAGGCGGACTACAAGGTGATGAAGGACCGCGTGATGGAGGAAGTCAAGCATTTATTCAAGCCGGAGTTTATCAACCGTATCGATGAGATCATTGTCTTCCATCCGCTTAACAAGGGCCATATGAAGGACATTGTCACCATTATGCTGAAGGAAATCATGAAGCGGACGAAGGAACAGATGAACATCACACTCTCCGTGGATGAAGCTGCAAAAGAGTTCCTGATTAACAAGGGATATGATGAAAAATACGGCGCAAGGCCGTTAAGACGTACCATTCAGAGCAGTCTTGAGGATAGGCTGGCAGAGGAAATTCTGGATGGAGCGGTGAAAGAAGGGGACGAAGTTCTGGTGAGCCAGGGAGAAGCGGAGTTAAAATTTTCTGTTCCCGAGCTCATAAAGAACTAGCCATTTGATTTGATTTCGTGTATAATGATGACAAGCGAAATCATAAAAGAGCGCTTCGCAAAAAGGATAAGTAAACAAGAATACTAGGAGGGCGTACAGATGCCGGTAATTGAAGAATTAATCCGCACAGAACAGGATGGAACAATCAGTTTTGGTAATTACAAGTTAAGCACAAAGTCAAAATTACAGGATTTTGAGCACGATGGTGATTTATATAAAGTAAAGACGTTTTATGAGATTACGAAACTGGAGCGCAACGGCATGTTCGTCTATGAGTCCGTGCCGGGAACCGCTGTGGAACATTTTACCGTTTCGAACAACGGCGTGGAGTTTTCCGTCGAAGGAGACAAGGACGCACAGCTGACCATTCAGCTGGAGGATGATACCGAATATGAGGTATTTGTGGACGACGCGGCAGTGGGAAGCATGATGACCAACATGAGCGGTAAGCTGTCTGTCAGTGTGGAACTGAACGAGGAAGAACCTGTGTCTGTTAAAGTCGTAAGAAGATAAAATCAGAATGGCAGAAAGAGGCTGGCGGTTTACCAGCCTCTTTTTTTAGTAGGAAAGGAGCAGCATGGCAAAAGCGAAAGCGACATCATTTTTCTGCAAAGAATGCGGATACGAATCGCCGAAATGGCTGGGACAGTGTCCCGGATGCAGGCAGTGGAACACCTTTGTGGAAGAGCTGACGGCAAAGAAGGAACCGGCGGCGAAGAGAGGTCTTGGAGCTTCCTATGGGAACGGCCCGGGCGGCGCAGGGGAAGGCGGCATGTCAAAGATCAGGCCATCCTATCTGTCGGAGATATCGCTGGATGAACAGGACCGCATGCAGACCGGATACGAGGAACTGGACCGGGTGCTGGGCGGCGGCGTGGTGAGGGGCTCCCTCGTTCTGGTGGGCGGAGACCCGGGAATCGGCAAGTCTACTCTGCTCCTGCAGGTGTGCAGGAATCTGGCCGCATCGGGACAGAAGGTGCTCTATATTTCGGGCGAGGAATCGTTAAAGCAGATCAAGCTGAGGGCCAACCGGATCGGAACTGTGACAGGGGAACTGAAATTTCTCTGTGAGACGAATCTCGATACGATCGAGGGCGCCATCTCCGGAGAGAAGCCGGATGTGGTGATTATTGACTCCATTCAGACCATGTTTCGGGAAGAGGTGACTTCAGCTCCCGGCAGCGTGGGGCAGGTGCGGGAATCCACGAATCTCCTGCTCCAGATCGCAAAGGGAGTGGGTATCGCTATTTTCATTGTAGGTCATGTGACGAAGGAAGGCGTGGTGGCCGGCCCGAGAGTATTGGAACACATGGTGGACACGGTGCTTTATTTCGAAGGGGACAGAAGCGCCTCCTACCGGATTATCCGCGGTGTGAAGAATCGTTTCGGCTCCACCAACGAGATCGGCGTCTTTGAAATGAGGGAAAGCGGGCTGGAAGAGGTGAAGAACCCGTCGGAATACATGCTGAGCGGCCGGCCGGAGGACGCATCAGGCGCTGTGGTGGCCTGTTCCTTAGAGGGGACGAGGCCGGTGCTTTTAGAGGTGCAGGCGCTTATAACGCCTACTCTGTTCGGTATGCCCAGGAGAACGGCTGCGGGCACAGACTATAACCGGGTAAACGTACTGATGGCGGTGCTGGAGAAGCGGTGCCACTATGAGCTTTCCCGATATGACGCCTACGTGAATATTGCGGGCGGCCTGCGGATGAATGAGCCGGCCCTGGATCTGGCCATCGTCATGGCCGTGATCTCCAGCTTAAAGGACAAGCCTGTGAACCCGAGAACGATTATCTTCGGTGAAGTCGGTCTGGCCGGCGAGGTGCGCGCTGTCCCCATGGCGGAACAGCGGGTGAATGAGGCGAAGAAGCTGGGATTCGAGACGTGTATACTCCCGAAGACCTCACTGGACAAGATGAGGAAGATGGAGGGAATCCGCATGGTCGGAGTGGAAAATATACGGGAGGCGATTTCACTGCTGTAAGAGTGATAAATAGAGTGAGGACTGCCATTGCGGCAAAGCCTGTAATGGCAGTGCATCAGCCATCACCATAGTAATGAAAGAAAGGAAAGCTGGTATGAGAGTCGGAATTCTGTCAGATACCCATGGCCTCTTGCGGCTTCAGGTAAAAGACGTATTAAAGACGTGCGATGTAATTTTACATGGCGGCGATATAAACAGAGAAGCTATTATAAAAGAACTGGAAGCCTTTGCGCCTCTCTATGTTGTGCGCGGCAATAACGATAAAGAGTGGGCGGAGGGAATGCCGGAGGAATTGAGCTTCTCTCTGGAGGGCGTGTCATTTTACATGGTCCACAATAAAAAGGGGGCTTCCCACGAAGGCGTATCCGGCGCCGATGTGGTTGTGTATGGCCATTCCCACCGCTACGACGAACGGGTCATCGACGGCACGCTCTGGCTGAATCCGGGAAGCTGTGGTCCGAGACGGTTTCACCAGCCGATCACCATGGCGGTAATGACCATCGAAGGCAGAGCATACCAGGTGGAAAAGCTGGAATTTGCCCATGAGGAAGCGGGAGGAGCAGGTATATGAGTGAGCGGCCCAGGCTGGACAGAACCCTGGATGGGAAGACCTTTAGAAGCTACTATTATCTGAAGGAAGAGCTGACGGCATTCTGCCGGGAAAACGGGCTGCCTGTCTCCGGCGGCAAGATCGAGATTACGGAGAGAATCGCCTGTTTCCTCGATACGGGAGATGTGCTCCCGGTATCTGCAAAGACAAAGAGCAGGCCGGACGTGGGAGCGATCAGCGAGGATAAGAAGATCGAACCTGATTTCGTGTGCAGTGAAAAGCACAGGGCCTTTTTCCGGGAAGCCATCGGCAGTGGATTTTCCTTTAACGTGGCCTTTCAGAAATGGCTGAAAAGCAACACCGGTAAAACCTACAGAGAGGCCATAGACGCTTACGGCCAGATCCTGGAGGAGAAGAAAAAAGGAAAGACAACGATTGACCGGCAGTTCGAGTACAACACGTATATCCGGGATTTCTTTGCGGACAATGAAGGACGCTCCCTGGATGAGGCGATTCGGTGCTGGAATTATAAAAAAGGGATTCAGGGACACAACCGCTATGAAAAATCAGATTTATCAGCACTTTCATGAGGGACAGAGGGACAAATTCCGGGAAAATATGGCCGGTCCGGCATCAATAGAATAAAGCAGTATGGAGGAATCGATGGAAACTGTATTCGATTCCTCCATACTGCTTTTTTGGTCTCATTACTACCACGTGGCAGATGGAAAGTGCTCCTTCATGATGCGGATAAAGCTCTTTAGTATCTCGTTTCCCTGAAGCGTCTTATAATACGCCCCGAAGGAGAGCGGCTCCAGCCCGGCTACGGGAATCCGGATAAGAGAGGGATCCGGGGGAATCAGCAGATCCGGGAGTACAGAGATGCCGTAGCCGGCCTTTACCAGGACCGTCTCGGCTTCACAGGATTCGCAGAAGTAGAAGTCGGAAGGGGAACGGCCGCCCATCAGCTGTCCCTGGAAATGGGCGACAGCAGCCGGCGTCTTGACCGGATCGTTTAAGACCAGTTTTTCCTTCTCTAAATCAGCCACCGTCACGGTTTCCAGGGAAGACAGAGGATTGTCCCGGGAGCAGACACAGGAGATGGTGACCTTCCGCAGCTCTTTGTAAAATCCGGGTACTTTTCTGGAGTCAGGCTCCTGAAATCCGATGACCGTATCCACCTCTTCCTCCTCCAGAAGACGGTAGAGCTGCCGGAACGGCACGACGCGAAGCTCCGGATGCACTGCTGGACAGGAGGCGGCCAGCAGGCGGAGAACATCGGCTAGAAGGAACATGTGGGAGTAGCTGTGGCAGCCGATGGAGAACATCTGTATTTCCTGTTCCGGGGGATTCTCGAACCGTTTTGTGGCCCGGATAGTCAGGGCGAGTATGTTCCTGGCGTCGTTTAAAAAGAGCGTGCCTTCCTGTGTTAAGTTCACTGTGCGGGTGGTGCGTACGAAGAGCTTCACATTCAATTCTGTCTCCAGGGAGTGGATCTGATGCGTGACGGCCGGCTGGGTGATGCTTAACTGTTCCGCGGCTCTGGCGAAGCTCAGCGTCTCCGCGACAGCCAGAAAACAGGAAAGTTGAAAGGTATTCATGGATTTACCTCCTCTGATTAATAAAAGTTTTTTATTGATGATAACATTTTTTGAATTCACTTACAAGGGAAAATCGAGTAGAATCATTCGTAACCGGTCTGTTAACCATGAAACAGTTAGGGGCCGAATAATCAGAAAGGAGTTAGAAAAGGCATGTATGAGAGTAATATCATCTGGCTTTTGAAACAGTTAAATATTTCCCTGGACCAGTATGGAAGGGAGGAGATGAAGAGTGAGGATATTACTCCGTCACAGGGCTGGGTACTGAATTATCTGTTCTCCTGCGGGGAACGGGCCGCGTATGCCACGGATATCCACGCGGAATGCGGGATTTCCAGGGCCGCAATCTCTTCCATGCTCAAGGGACTGAAGAAGGGCGGTTATATCGAGATGAGGGCGGTCTCGGGGGACGACAGGAAGAAACGGATTACCCTGACTGCGAAGGCGTACAGGGCCAGAGGGACGATCGAGAGCGTCCTGACACGGCAGATGGAGCGGCTCTGCGGCGGGCTCTCCGCGAAAGAACTGGAGCTCTTTACATACACCTTGAACAGAATGATTTCAAACATAAAAACAGATTGTGTAAAGGAGGAATAATTATGATAAAAACACTGCTAAAGCAGGTGAAACAGTATAAAAGGGAGTCGCTGCTGACACCGCTGTTCACCGCGCTGGAGGTGCTTTTGGAGGTGTTGATCCCGTTTATAACGGCTTCCATCATAGATAAGGGAATCGAACAGGGGAACATCGGCCAGGTGTATTTCTACGGAGGGCTGATGCTCATTATGGCATTTTTAAGCCTTCTGTCCGGTGTTCTGGCGGGGAAATATGCGGCAGCGGCCTCGTCGGGATTTGCCTGTAATTTGAGAGACGGAATGTATGAAAACATCCAGAGATTTTCATTTTCAAATATCGACAAGTACAGTACAGCCGGCCTGGTCACCCGAATGACGACCGACGTCACCAATGTACAGAATTCTTACCAGATGATACTGAGGATCGCAGTGAGGGCGCCGTTAATGCTGGTATGCAGCATGGCCATGTGCTTCTTTATCAATGGAAAACTGAGCCTGATTTTCCTGGCGGCCATCGCGGTTCTGGCTGCTGCGCTGGGGCTGATCATGACCAGGACGACAAAAATCTTTGACGAAGTGTTCCGCAAATACGACGACTTAAACGCCAGCGTGCAGGAAAATGTATCCGCAATCCGCGTGGTCAAGGCGTTTGTGAGGGAAGAACACGAAAATAACAAATTCACAAGGGCCGCAGAAAATCTATACCGCCTGTTTGTGAAGGCGGAGGGCCTTCTGGCTCTCAACAACCCGGTGATGATGCTGGTGGTCTACGGCTGTATCATCTCCCTGTCCTGGTTCGGTGCGAAGTTCATCGTCGTGGGCGGACTGACGACAGGAGAGCTGACCTCCATGTTCAGCTACGTTATGAGCGTTCTGATGTCCCTGATGATGCTGTCCATGATCTTCGTCATGGTGACAATGAGTGCGGCCAGCGGAAGGCGTATCGCCCAGGTGTTAGATGAGAAGGCGGACTTGACGAATCCGGAGAATCCCCTTATGAGCATTCCCGACGGAAGCATTTCCTTCAGCCATGTGAGCTTTTCCTATAAGCACGGAAGCGGGGAAGAGACGCTTCATGATATCGACTTACAGATCAGTCCGGGTGAGACCATCGGTATCATCGGCGGTACCGGAAGCGGAAAATCCAGTCTGGTGAACTTAATCAGCCGTCTCTATGATGTGGACAAAGGCGTCGTCCGCGTCGGCGGAAATGATGTCCGCCGCTACGACATGGAGGTGTTAAGAGATCAGGTGGCCGTCGTACTGCAGAAAAATGTCCTGTTTTCGGGAACGATTCTCGACAACCTGCGCTGGGGCAGAGAGGACGCCACCAGGGAAGAATGCATGGAAGCGTGCCGCCAGGCGTGTGCAGACGAGTTTATCGAACAATTTCCAGATCAGTATGAAACCTGGATTGAACAGGGAGGCAATAACGTCTCCGGAGGGCAGAAACAGCGGCTCTGCATAGCGCGGGCGCTGTTAAAGAAGCCGAAGATACTGATTCTGGACGATTCCACCAGCGCGGTGGATACCGCTACGGACGCGAAGATCCGTGAGTCCTTCGTGCAGAAGATCCCTGGCACCACCAAGCTGGTGATCGCCCAGAGAATCTCCAGTGTGCAGGACGCGGATCGGATTCTGGTGCTGGATGACGGCCGGATCAGCGGATTTGACACCCATGAGAATCTGTTGAGGACAAATGAAATTTACTGTGAAATCTATGAGACGCAGATGAAGGGCGGCGGCGACTTTGACCAGCCCTCGTCTGCGGCAGAGACAGGAAAGGATGGTGTGAAAGCATGACAGAAGAGAGAACAGGGACGAAGGGCCGAAAGAGTGATACGAAAATGCTGGGCCGTGTCATGAAGCGGATCCTGGGCTATATGCTGAAAAATTATAAATTTTCGTTTTTTATGGTAGTAGTCTGTATTCTGGGCGCCGCCCTGGCCACACTTCGCGGAACGCTGTTTATGCAGAGCCTGATCGATGACTACATTGTGCCCCTTACGAGTGCGCAGACACCGGATTTTTCATCACTGGCCGCCGCCCTGGGGTCACTGGCAGTCACCTACGGGCTGGGCGTTGTGTGTGCCTATGCCTACAACCGGATTATGGTCAATGTGAGCCAGGGAACCATGAAAAAGCTGAGGGTGGAGCTGTTTACCCACATGGAGTCACTGCCTGTGAAATACTTCGACACTCATGCACACGGCGATATTATGTCTGTCTATACCAATGATGTGGATACCTTAAGACAGCTCATCAGCCAGAGCATTCCGCAGGTGGTAAATTCAGCCGTCACCATCGTGACAACGCTGGTCAGTATGATCGTGCTGGACATTCCGCTGACCGCGGTGACGCTTATCATGACGGGGCTCATGCTGTTTGCCACATCGAAGCTGGGCGGCAAATCGGCGGCTTATTTTATCCGGCAGCAGAAAGATCTGGGAAATGTCAACGGTTACATCGAGGAGATGATGGAGGGGCAGAAGGTGGTCAAGGTGTTCTGCCATGAGGAGAAGAGCCTGGAGCAGTTCCGCAGGATCAATGAGGAGCTGCGTGAGAGCGCCAATCTGGCCAACAAGTTTTCGAACATCATGATGCCTGTCAACGCGAACCTTGGAAATATCAGCTATGTGCTATGTGCGGTCGTCGGCGCGGTCATGGCGCTGGGCGGCTATTGGGGGCTGACGTTGGGAACGCTGGTTTCATTTTTAACGCTCAATAAGAACTTTACGCAGCCTGTGACCCAGATCAGCCAGCAGATGAACAGTATCGTCATGGCCATGGCCGGAGCGGAGCGTATTTTCCGAATGCTGGACGAAGAGCCGGAGGAAGATCACGGTTATGTGGAACTGGTCAACGCGGATATGACGTCTGACGGCAGCATCACGGAAACAAAGGAGAGAACCGGCGTGTGGGCGTGGAAGCACCCCCACAGGGAGGACGGGACCGTTACCTATACAAAGCTGGAAGGCGATGTGACGTTCAACGATGTGGACTTTGGCTACGACGACAACAAGATCGTACTGCATGGCATCAGGCTTTACGCCACGCCGGGACAGAAGATCGCGTTTGTCGGAAGCACGGGAGCCGGAAAAACCACCATCACCAACTTAATCAACCGGTTCTACGACATTCAGGACGGAAAAATCCGCTATGACAACATCAATATCAATAAGATTAAGAAGCCGGATTTAAGGCGGTCCATGGGAATGGTCCTTCAGGATACCCATTTGTTTACCGGAACCGTTATCGATAACATCCGGTACGGACGCCTTGATGCGACGGATGAGGAGTGTATCGCGGCCGCGAAGCTGGCCAATGCCCATGGCTTTATCAAACGTCTTCCGGATGGCTATGATACCATGCTGACCGGAGACGGGGCGAACTTAAGCCAGGGCCAGCGGCAGCTTCTCTCCATTGCCAGGGCCGCGGTTGCAGACCCGCCTGTGCTGATTCTCGACGAGGCCACCTCCTCCATCGATACGCGCACCGAAACGCTGGTGCAGGAAGGCATGGACCGGCTCATGAAGGGGAGAACCACATTTGTGATTGCCCACAGGCTGTCTACCGTGCGCAATTCAGACTGCATCATGGTTCTGGAACAGGGCAGAATTATCGAGAGGGGGACCCATGAGGAGCTGATCGGGGAAAGGGGCCGGTACTACCAGCTGTATACCGGAAATGCGATCGGATAACCGCCCTGGCCGTCGCCTGGCGTATCTGGGCTGTATATGGCATATTGCCGGAACTTTTTAACAAATCGTTTGCCCGTTATACCTTTAAGTATTATAATGGTGAGTAAGGAGGGGGCAAAATGATCGATAATGTTGAAAAAGCAAAGAATTACGCGCCGGAAAAGACGGGGCGAAAGGAAAAACGGGCGACCGTATCCGGAAAGATTAATAAGCGCCTGATCAGCATCCTGTTCCCGGCGCTGGCAGTCCTGATTTTTGTTACCTGCTATATCGCTGCGCTGGCGGTTACCAACCTGAGCTATCAGGTAACCGAGGGTCAGACGAAGAACGCGGTGGACACGGTAGATGAGTTCTTTAACGGCAAGAAGAGTGCCGTGGGAATTTTAAGTTATAATGAAGAGCTTCGCCGGCTGCTGGAGGAGGCGCCGACCGCGGAGCAGATTGCCGGGGCGCCGGGGAAAGAGGCGGCGGTTACGCTGCTGGAGCGGGCCTACGACACCATGGTTTCCGACGGAGTACAGGCTGTATGGCTGGCCGGAATCGGCAACGACACGTATCTGATGCAGACTGGAGAGGCGTGGGCCGCCGATCTGGCCGGTATCGACTGGGACGAACAGGTTCTGGAGACAATGGGGCCGGTTGTGACGGATCCGTTTCTCGATCCGGTTACCGGAAAGATGGTCATCTCCGTCGTGGCTCCGGTTCTCTCTCTGGATGACAGCCGTATTACCGGATACGTTGGATTTGACGTGTTCCAGGACCATTTTTCACAGCTGCTGCAGGATATCAGAATCGGAAAGGGCGGCACGCTGGAACTGGTTACCGGCGATGAGTCCCTGGTATACAGCTTCGATGCCAGCCTTATTAACAGGACGTTGGATGAGGTGGATGACCTGAGCCAGGAATACATAGACGGCATCCGGAACCAGTATACCGGCGCTATGACTTATACATATGAAGGTAAAAAGTATTACTCCATCTTTGCGAAGAGCGAAGCGACGGGATGGTCTACAGTCGGCAGTATACCGGTTGAGGAGATCAACGCCCCCAGGAATCAGCTGATCGCGGTCATGGTGGTGATCTCGGTTCTCATACTGATCGCGGTTATGGTCATAGTGATCAGGCTGGTAAAAAAACTTCTTTCTCCGCTCTACGACATTGCGGTCAAGGTGGAAGGCTTTTCCAGAGGAGATTTCAGCGTGGATCTGAAGAACGACAGCGATGATGAGATCGGCCTGCTGGCGGCCAGTGTGAGGGAGACCATCCAGTCTCTTAAGGACATGATCTCCAATGCGACGACGGTCCTCGCAGAACTCTCTGACGGAAACCTGCGCCTTAGCGTAGATGGTGTCTATGAGGGAGAATTCGGGAAGATCAAGGAGGCGCTGGAGGTAATTGCCGCTTCCTTAAATGATACATTAGGACGGATTTACGAGAGTGCCGATCAGGTATCCGAAGGGGCGACACAGCTTTCCTTCGGAGCCCAGTCCCTCTCCCAGGGAGCGGCCGAGCAGGCGGGAGCTATCGAGAATCTGGCTGCGGCCATTCATGAGGTCTCCAACCAGGTGGAGCATAATGCGGGAAATGCGAAGGCGGCCAGCGATAAGTCGAAGGAACTGGGCGGTGAGATCCTGGAACAGAATCAGCAGATGAAGAAGCTGATTGCGGCCATGGACGAGATCCGGAAGAATTCCGGCGAAATCGGGGAGATCATCAGGGTTATTGAAGACATCGCGTTTCAGACGAATCTGCTGGCGCTGAACGCGGCCGTGGAAGCTGCAAGAGCCGGTGACGCGGGCAGGGGCTTTGCTGTAGTGGCGGAGGAGATCCGCAGTCTGGCCGGAAAGAGCGCAGAGGCGTCGAAGAGTACTGCGGAATTGATCGAAAAGTCGGTCAGATCCGTGAAGCACGGGGCAGGAATTGCCGATACGGCGGCCCAGGCGCTGGAAACCGTGGCCCAGGAATCCGTGAAGATGACCGATACGGTCGACCGGATATCAAAGGCATCGGCGGAACAGTCCCGCTCCATTACCGAGATTACCAGGAACATCACTCAGATTGCCTCCGTGGTGCAGACCAACTCGGCGACAGCGGAGGAGAGTGCAGCGGCCAGCGAGGAATTGTCGAGTCAGGCACAACTGCTGAAGGACTATGTCTCCAGATTTCAGCTGGATAAATAAGCCTTGAGATTCAGCCTTAACACGGGGGATTGCCGGCGGCAGTCCCCCGTTTCTGGATAAACTTTCGAATTTTTGTATTTTTTATAAAAAACTGTTGCAATTTAAAAACAGGTATGCTATACTCTCATAGTGTTCAGATGAAACATGAATGAAACAAGCCATAGGGGAATAGTTCAATGGTAGAGCAACGGTCTCCAAAACCGTAAATGGGGGTTCGAGCCCCTCTTCCCCTGCTCAGTAAAAAGCGTGAACGGATAAGAAAAAGCTGGAAAGTCCTTGATCAATAAGGAGTTCCGGCTTTTCTTTTTTTTACGGAGTAAGAGCGGCATACGCATTCTTTATGCTTCCCTTTGAATACCGGATGTGTTATAATCTTAAAAAGAATATACGTTCGGGCTGAAGACCACTTTATGATGAGGTGCCTATATGAAAAAAGCGATACTATACAAGATCAGTTATCTGGTTGAAGTGGATGAAGAAGAGGTCAGCGACCACAAGGGAAAAGAGAAGTTCTGGAAGCTGGCGTGGGGCAAACTGCCGGAGCAGGAGATTGTGCTGGATGATCAGCATAAGGCGGAATGGCAGTCAACCAGCACGATTTATCTGGATCCGCTGACGATGAACTGCGGCCAGTGCGCGAAGTGTCATGGCTGGACCACGGACCGGGAGAAGCCTGATCCGATCCGGGGATTGTCGAACGGAGCGACGGTGAACGGCGAGCTGCTCTGTGACGAGTGTCTGCCGGAACATCACCCATGGGCTTTTTGAGACTGTGAAGCGCCTGGAATCGGTTGCTGTTAATTCCCCTGGGGAATATAATATACTAAATGAATTCGTATTTGCACAAAACAGCCGGGAGGAATTATGGGAGATATCTATCTGATTTCTGACACACATTTTGGTGATTCAGGGGCCATCCTCAGATATGAGGGAAGACCCTTTCAGGATGGAAGAGAAATGAATGAACAGATGATCGAGAACTGGAACCGTGTGGCCGGAGCGGAGGACACCGTGTACCATCTTGGGGATTTTGCCTGCTACCTGAGCAGGGAAGAGATTAAGGAGATTGCGAACCGCCTGAACGGGAGAAAGATACTGATTGCGGGTAATCATGACCGGATGTTCACGACCAGGGACTGGCTGGACTTTGGCTTCGATGAGGTGTATTTTCTGCCTGCCGTGCTGGAGGATTTTTACATTCTGTCCCATGAACCTGTGTATGTGAATATCAACAGCCCTTATGCCAATATCTTCGGTCATGTACACGGGAATCCCATGTACCAGGACGTATCCGCCAGGAGCTTCTGTGCCTGTGTGGAGCGGATCGGTTACGCGCCTGTCCCCTTCGAAACGGTGAAGAAGGCGATCCTGGATCAAAACAGGTAGAGGCGTGTTTTTTACCGGCATGTCCCTGTGATGCGGACAGTTGTGCGGGGAGGCACGAACCCTCTGGTCGTTTTATATGAAAATAATAGGGTATTTCTGTAAAAATAGATGACGTACAAAGTTATAAATGAGAATCATTCCCGATATTAGTATTTGGTGATTGCAAAAGTGCATAGTGGTAAATCACAGACATCCTTCAAACAAAGCAAAATGCACAAGAAAAGGTGACATTTCTCTTCATGAAACGTAATTTGACAAATTGCGTCAGAAGTGATATAAATGTTTCAACAACTTTTTAACTGTTTATTTTGAGAAGGAGTCATGATTATGAAACAGTATAAGATTATGTTACCAGGCGTTGCCGAAGCAAAAGAGTTTGTTGCTGCTGCTACAAAATGTGATTTCGATATAGACGTATATTACAATAGAGTGACCATCGACGCAAAGTCTATATTAGGTGTGTTAAGCCTTGATTTGACGAAGGCTCTTACCGTGGAGTTCAACGGAGAGAATGTAGAATTCGAAACATACTTATTGGAAAAAGCACCGAGCAGGATTCATGCGGCATAAGCAGCAGGACACTCGACAAGCGACAGGAAAGGGAATTGTGATCCATGGGGACACAGTTCCCTTTTTCTGTCTGCTGGCCGCGATGTAGGGTGGGGCTGGCCGCAGCGGCAGCGGTTATGATTGCTGTCACAGGCTGGTTTAAGAGCTCGTTCAGGAAAGGAGGGTACCGGAATGGCTGACGGGGAAAAGAAAGTAATTAAAATATCGGTCCGCAACCTGGTGGAATTCGTGATGCGTTCCGGTGACCTGGACAACAGGCGGACTGCAGGGGCAGAGAAGACGGCCATGCAGGAGGGAAGCCGGATACACCGGAAGATCCAGCGGCGCATGGGGGCGGATTACCACGCGGAGGTGGTATTAAAGCATCTGGTGGAGGAAGAGCAGTTTGAGATCCTGGTGGAGGGCCGGGCCGACGGCATTATTGAGAAGCCATCGGGCGTCACCATCGACGAGATCAAGGGCGTCTACATGGATCTCTATTATCTGAACGAACCCATCGAGGTCCACATGGCTCAGGCCATGTGCTACGGCTATTTCTACTGCTTCGATCATCAGCTGACCGGGGCCGTGATGCAGCTGACCTACTGCAATATCGAGACGGAAGAGATCAAGCGTTTCCAGTCGGAGAAAAGCTTTGAGGAGCTGGAAAACTGGTTTGCCGGACTGATCCACGAGTACGTGAAGTGGGCCGATTACTTATACCACCACGGCCTGCGGCGGGATGAGTCCATTAAGGATCTGGAATTTCCCTATCCTTACCGGAAGGGGCAGAAGGAGCTGGCAGTATCGGTCTACCGCAGCATTGCGCGTAAGAAGAATCTGTTTATTCAGGCGCCCACCGGAATCGGAAAGACGCTGTCCACAGTCTATCCTGCGTTAAAAGCCATCGGCGAGGGCCTTGGGGACAAGCTGTTTTATCTGACGGCGAAGACCATCACGCGTGGTGTGGCGGAGGAGACGTATGAGATTCTGCGGAAAGGCGGCCTGTACTTCAGCACGGTTACGATTACGGCAAAGGAGAAGCTCTGCTTCCTGGAGAAGCCGGAGTGCAATCCGGACGCCTGTCCCTATGCCAAAGGCCATTTTGACCGGGTGGGGGATGCGGTGTTTGACGTGATTCACCAGGAAGCGGGGATCACCAGGGAGACGGTCTTAAAGTATGCGGAGCAGCACCGGGTATGTCCCTTCGAATTCTGCCTCGATATCAGCAACTGGGTCGATGGTATCATCTGCGACTACAACTATGTCTTTGACCCCAATATCAGGCTGAAACGGTATTTTTCCGAGGGAATATCGGGAGACTATCTGTTCCTTGTGGATGAGGCGCACAATCTCGTGCCCAGGGCGAGGGAGATGTACAGCGCGGTGGTGTATAAGGAGGACTTTCTTCTTATTAAAAAGATCGTGAAACCGAAGGACCAGAAGCTGGCCGGGCTTTTAGACCGGTGCAACAAGCAGCTGCTGGAGATGAAGCGGGAATGCGAGGGCTACACGATCCTGACGGATATCAAACTGTTTATGACTGCCGTCATGTCGCTGTTCGGTGAGATGGAGAAATTCATGGACAGCTTTCCGGAGTTCGAGGACCGTGATCTGGTGCTGGATTTTTACTTTGCGCTCCGTGATCTGCTGAACACCTATGACCGGGTGGATGAGAATTACCGGATCTATACGGAATTTTTATCGGATGGACGCTTTATGCTCCGGCTGTTTAATATGAATCCGGCGAAGAACTTGAAAGAGTGCCTGGATAAGGGCAACAGCACCGTGTTTTTCTCTGCCACATTGCTGCCTGTCCAGTATTACAAGGAGCTGCTGAGCGGGAATCAGGAGGAATACGCCGTGTACGCGGAATCTCCCTTCGACCGGGACAAACGGCTCCTGCTGGCGGCAAACGACGTCAGCAGCCGCTACACGAGAAGAAATGAGCGGGAATTCAAGAAGATCGTCGAGTATATCCGGAGGATAGTCTCGGCCCATGCGGGTAACTATATGGTATTTCTGCCGTCCTATCAGTATATGCGGGAGGTGGAACAGCTGCTTGCCGGGCTGGACGAGGGTGGGAAGGAGTTCGCATGGCTCGCCCAGTCGTCCCACATGACAGAACAGGAGCGGGAGGTTTTTCTGGAGGAGTTTCAGGAGGACAGGGAGGATTCCTTCGTGGGCCTGTGTGTGATGGGCGGCGTGTTTTCGGAGGGGATCGATTTAAAGGAAGGACGGCTCATCGGGGCGATTATTGTGGGGACGGGGCTTCCCATGGTGTGCACGGAGCAGGAGATCCTTAAGGGATATTTCGATGAGAAGGAGCAGAAGGGCTTCGACTACGCATATCAGTATCCCGGCATGAACAAGGTGATGCAGGCGGCCGGGCGGGTGATCCGAACCGTGTCCGATGAGGGGGTGATCGCCCTGCTGGATGACCGGTTTTTAAAACCGGACTATCAGGCCCTGTTCCCCAGGGAATGGGATGGCTATTACGCCGTGAACTTAAACAGTGTGTCTGGAATTGTGACAGAATTCTGGGAAGAAAGGGAGAGAAAAAGGCTATGATGAAACTGAGACTTCGGCCCTGCAAGAGGGAAGACGGCAGGGAAGTAATGAAATGGTTCTCCGATGAGAGGCAGATGCGCATGTGGTGCCGCGACGGATTTACCTTTCCCCTGACGGACGGGCAGATGGACAACTATTACGCGGAGCTGGAGCGCGATCCCCGTGCATGGGGCTTTACGGCCCTGGATGAAGACGGGAAACCGGTCGGAAGCTTTAAGATGGCTGCGGCAGATTATGAGGCGGACAGCGTCCATATGGGATACATTGTCCTGGCGCCGGAGGTGAGAGGACGCGGCGTGGGGCAGCAGATGGTGTCCATGGCCGTAACGTACGCCGTGGAGCTGCTCGGTATGAAGCGGGTGACACTCAAGGTATTCGACTGTAATCCAGGCGCGAAGCACTGCTACGAAAAGGTGGGATTCCGGGAAGAGGAGTATCGAAAGGAAGACTTTCCTTACCGGGAGGAGATGTGGGGGAATTCTCTGATGGCATACAACCGGCGCTGACCGGGCAGTCCCTGCCGAAGCGTGTGTGAAATTCACTTTCCGACACGCTCCGCCGGGGCGCTTACATCATGTCCATAAACTGTTTGGAAGCCTGGGAAACGGGAAGGCTTTCATTATAGGCGACGATCATCTGGCGTGCGGGCATCTTTTCCGTGAGCTTGACGATGAATAAGTCCTTGTCATTTTCCGGGATGCAGAAATCGGGAACAAAGGCGATTCCCAGGCCGATTCGTGCCAGATCGATGAGCAGATCGTTGCTGCTTAACTCGATCTCCGGAACCAGGTCCAGCTGTTCCCGCTGGAACATATGGTGCAGGAATTCACTGGTGGTGCTCTTCCTGTCCAGCATCAGGATGGGGTATGTCTGCAGCTTCTGCAGGCTGACCGTCTCGCCCTTCAGCGGGAAATACTCCTGATTGGCGACGAAGACGTCGTGAAATTCATTGATCACCCGGACGTTCTGTGAATTGGAGAGGCCCGAGTTAGGATAGTTGGTGATGATGAAATCAACCTGTCCGTTCTCCAGTAAGTGGGCACACTCGATGGAGGTCTGGTTGGTGACTTTTATATGAACATTGGGGTAAGCCTTGTGGAAGCGGTTTAAGTACGGAATCAGGTAGTAACGGCAGATGGTATCGCTGGCGCCGATGCGCAGCTGGCCGCCGTTCAGGGTGTTGGCCTCCAGAAGCTGATTTTCCCCTTTTTGAATCAAATTGATGGCGGGTTCCACGTGTTTTAAGAGAATCTCGCCTTCCGGGGTAAGTTGGACTTTTTTCGTGCTCCGGATGAAGAGCGTCTGATTCAGCTTTTTCTCCAGCACTTTGATGGACTGGCTGACCGCCGACTGTGAAATAAACAGCTGTTTCGACGCTTCGGAGAAGCTCAGTGTGGCAGCAACATGGTAAAATACTTTATACAATTCATAATTAATATCCATTATTAGTCCTCCTTATAAATCTAAGGACATTCTATCACGAATGCGATGGATTTGTAAAGGAAATTGACAAAAATACCAGATTATGGTAACTTTGTGTAACAGTTCAGACGGCGGAAAAATATCCGATGCTTCTTGACTGGTTTATCGGTCAAGAAGATGAGCCGTCTGAACCGTTACAACTTAGCAGTCAGAAGGAGAGTAAGATTTATGCATGACGATTTTTATCAGATGTACCTGGAAGAAATGAAAGCGATCACTCCCTGTACGCAGGAGGAGAACACGCAGCTGTTAAATGACGCCGCGGCCGGGAATGAGGGGGCGAAGAAGCGCCTCATCGAGGGGAATCTGGAAGCCGCCTTAACCTGTGCGAAAGCGTATGACGGAAAGGGAGTACTTTTGACGGACCTGGTCGCCGAGGCGAACATGGCGCTGACCATGGCCGTGACGGAATTCTTAACCAATCCGGGAGACGGTGATTTCGAGGGCTTTTTGACGGCACGGATGAAGGAAGCGCTTGATCTGGCTGTGGAGGAGGAAGAGTCCGCGGAGCAGACCGGAGAGGAACTGGCTGCCAGAGTCAACGTACTGCAGACCGTATCCCAGGCGCTTGCCAGGGAGCTGGGGCGTGAGGCTACGGTGGAAGAGCTGGCGGACAAGATGAAGATGACTGTAGATGAAGTGAAGGACATCATGAAGATGGCCATGGATGCCATGAGCATGAACGCGGAAAACGCGGATCTGGAAGAACTGGCAGAAGTGGAAGGAATAGAAATTACCGAGGCTGCGGAGGATGAAGAGGAATGAAACTATATCTGATACGCCATGGACAGACGGACTGGAATATCCAGGGAAAGATTCAGGGCAGTCACGACATACCCTTAAATGACACGGGAAGAGCCCAGGCGAAGCTTGTGGCGGAGGGGATGGACAGCCGGCCGGTGACAAAGATATTTTCCAGCACGCTGGTGCGGGCGGTGGAGACGGCGCGGATGATCGGCGACCGCCAGCAGGTGGAGACTTATCTTGTCCCGGGACTCATCGAGGTGGAATTCGGCAAATGGGAAGGCATGACCTGGGATGAGATAAAGGAACAGTATCCGGCAGAGTATGAGCGCTGGTCCATCAATCCGGTGGATGTGGCGCCGCCCGGCGGTGAAACCCAGATGGAGGCCATGGAACGGGTAGCAGGGGCCATCGAAGCCATCATGGAGATGACAAACGGCTGGGAAGATATCGCGGTCGTGTCCCACGGTGCGACCATGGCTTATATTGTCGCCTATTTAATGAGAAACCATCCGGAAGAAGCGGAGATTATAGTAGATAACGCCAGCATCACTACCGTGAATTACAATCCCATCACGCAGGATTATATGCTGCTGGAGGTGAACGACACCGCGCATCTCTGTAAGAGGTAGCGGCACTCTGTACGTTTACCGGGGCACGGAATGAGACAATTGGATAAAGAGTATTGCAAACAGCATGGGAATCACCGCATATCCGGGGCTTACCTGGCCTCTCTGCAGCAGGACGTAGAGAGAGCCTAAAAGGGTCAGCACGGTAAAGATCAGCGCGAGGGTTTTAAATGCTGTTTTTTTCATATTCATGGTGTGTTCCTTTCTTTTTCGGTTCCGGGGAGTGTCTCACCGGAGAACTGGAGGGTGACGGCTTTGACTTCTTTATACTGTCTGTCAGCCAGCTTTTCCGGTTCCTCGTAGTCGTCTGTATTTGGAAAGATGACGGAATCGGAGTCGGTGTATGCCACGATACCGAGGGGGATTTTTTCATCTGTCCGGATGGGGGAAGACTCTGTCAGCCAGGAATCCGCAGTATTTTTATAATGGCTGGAACCGAGCATGACTTCGTACCGGCCCTCCCCGCAGGAAAAGGTAATGGAGTCATCGGAAAACAGAATGGCGACGCGGTCTTCTTCCTGGCCGGACTGGCTGAAAACCGAGGAAGCGACGGTTTCCCACTGCCCCTGTTCGTTCAGCGTTTCGACGGAAAAGAGAAGAGAAGAAATCCCGGGTTCCGTTTTATAATCATATAATTTTACACTGCGTCCGGTCTCAATCAAGGCGACAGTCTGCTGTTCCTTTTCCGTCAGCTCAGCCTTCTGAATTGTCATGGCGCCGTCCTGTTTCCCGGAACATCCGGCTAACAGAATAACAAGACTGAACGCCAGCACAGTTCTTATGGATCGTATTTTTTCCATAGATATCTCCTTTTTCGTTTGTTTTTTCATTATATCATATTGGAACGGAGAAGTAATGGATATTTGTTATTTATGGAATAAGTTCCCACTTTTTTACATATACTAAAAAAGAATGATACAACCTATAACAGGAAAGAAAAGGAGCATTTTCAATATGGCGAGAGGCGTAAGAAAATCACCGGTGGAAAAATTACAGGATCAGTTAAATGAGGTAAGAGAGAGCATCAAACAGTATGAGAACTGCCTCGTTACCTTAAAAGAAAAGGAAAAAGCATTAAACGAACAGATCGAACTGGAGGAGTTTAAAACAATCCGCGGCCTGCTCACAGAACAGGGAATCGGAATGGAAGAATTGAAAGAAATGCTGGAGTCGAATGTGACCGCAGTGGAAGAGCAGAGCGCGTAAAACGCCCTGCTTTTTTCTTTGCATGAGGTCGTAAAATGGCTTGTATTCATTGTAAAACAATGAAAATTTGTGAATAAAATATCTACAGTTGACTTTTACAATTTCTCTATATTATGATAGGAACGTAGGAATTGTAAGTACTTACAAAAACAAAAAATAATCATGGTCATGGAGGATTGCGGAGATGAAAGAGGTAAGAGGAAATGTAATTGTCGGCCAGTCAGGCGGACCCACGGCGGTCATTAATTCCAGTCTTGCAGGTGTCTATAAGACAGCAAAGGACAGGGGAGCAAAAAAGGTTTTCGGGATGCTGCACGGTATTCAGGGACTGCTGGAAGAACGGTACGTGGATCTGTCGGAACACATCAAAAATGATCTGGATATTGAACTGTTAAAGAGAACTCCCTCCGCCTATTTAGGCTCCTGCCGTTACAAACTGCCGGAGATCTGTGAAGACCAGGAGATCTATAAAAAGATCTTTTCCATTCTGGATAAACTGGAGGTGGAATACTTCCTCTATATCGGCGGCAATGACTCCATGGATACGATAAAAAAACTCTCCGATTACTCCATCTTAAACGGCAGCAGGGTCCGGTTTATGGGCGTGCCGAAGACCATTGACAATGATTTAGCCGCGACAGACCATACGCCGGGATATGGCAGCGCCGCAAAATACATAGGTTCCATTACGAAGGAGGTAATCCGTGACGGCCTGGTGTACGACCAGCAGAATGTGACGCTTTTGGAAATCATGGGACGAAACGCCGGCTGGCTCACGGGCGCGGCCGCCCTTGCCAAGTGTGAGGATTGCGAGGGGCCGGATATGATCTTTCTCCCCGAGATTCCCTTTGATGTGGAGAACTTCATGAAAAAGGTGGAAGAGCTGCACAAGCGGAAAAAATCCGTGGTGGTTGCGATTTCAGAGGGTGTGAAGATGGCGGATGGACGCTACGTCTGTGAGCTGACCGACACCATCGATTATGTGGATGCCTTTGGCCACAGGCAGCTGACCGGGACTGCACGCTATCTTGCTGAGAAGATTTCACGGGAAGTCGGATGCAAGACGAGGGCTATTGAGTTTAATTCCCTCCAGCGTTGCGCCTCCCATATCGTGTCGCGGGTTGATATTACCGAGGCGTTCCAGGTGGGCGGCGCAGCCGTCAAAGCGGCATTCGAAGGGGAGACAGGCAAGATGATTATCTTAAAGCGCGTCTCGGACGACCCGTATATCTGTGTGACCGATATCTACGACGTCCATAAGGTGGCAAATGTGGAGAAAAAGGTGCCGAGGGAGTGGATCAATGAGGCGGGCGACTACGTGACCGAGGAGTTCGTAAGCTATATCAAGCCGCTCATTCAGGCGGAGCTGACGCCGATCATGGTAGATGGGCTGCCAAGGCATCTGTATTACACAGACGTGGAAGAAAAACAGTCCAGGTAGTCCTGCAGAAGCTTTGCCAGCTTTCCGATGTGAACGCCATCTACAAAGGAGTGGTGCACCTGTACCGAGAAAGGAAGCAGTGTCCTTCCGTCCCGTTCGAAATACCTTCCCCAGTCGAACAGCGGTGTGGCATTGTCCCTGCTGCCGGAATCGGTGTGGGAAATGTGGGTAAAAGATACCCATGGAAATGCGGAGAACTGGAAGATATCATTCCCCATGGGGCCGGTGAAATATTCCTTCTGATTCTGCTCCGTGCGCTTCGCCAGGGCGACGTATTCCTCCAGGGTATCTTTCATTCCGACATTTACAACCTTAAAAAGCTCCGTATCCGGATTCAGATACGTGAAGGACGTGTGGATCCGGTCAAACATAACAGGCTGGCCGTCCACAAAGCGGCAGCGGAATTCTTTGATTCGGTTGGCACAGTCCGCAACGGCGTAGACGAAGGAAAAGGTAAAGGAATACCCCTTTTCCCGGATTGCGGTGAGAAAATTGGTGATATCCAGTTCAAAGCTGACACAGTATTGCGGTTGGGCGCTGTTTCGGAAAATCTGGTAGTGAAGGGCCCGATCCCAGGTGGTTAAGTCGATGAGTTCCATCATGGTTTTCCTCCTTTTGCTTTGAGTGATTGATATGAGATATAGCTGCGGGTCTCCTGCGTAAATGCAGGGGTTAATGTGATTATAGATCGAAAGAGATATGATGTCAATGAGACATAATATGATTGAATAATAAAATAAAAATCAGATGTCCGGCGGATAGATGCGCGGATATCTGATTTTTATTTTTACTCTATATTCAGTTCTTTTATTGCGTGAAGTATGTGTATTTTCATTGCATTTCTGGCGCCTTCCGGATTTCTTTGTTCCAGAAATTCCATGATCATGCGGTGGTCCTCCATGGTGTGGTTTTTTACCTGTTCATTTTTTTCGGACAGAACGACGCCCTTTGAGATGGCCTGATAGAGGACAGGCATCAGCTTATTCATAAATTCATTGTGTGTGGCCTGGGCAATTGCGCGGTGGAATGCGTGTTCATCGTCAGTCCGGTCCCGGTTTGAGAGAATTTCCTTTTCGATATGTTCCCCAATCTCCAGGATCCGTCTGATCTCCGCCTCAGTTCCGCGCAGGGCGGCAAGGGCGGCGGCTTCCGGCTCGAAGATGAGCCGCATCTCATACAAGTCCTTTGCATTGGCTTTCACATCGGCCAGCTGTTCAAAATCCTGTGTTTCATTTAAGGCTTCCTCCGTGACAAAGGTGCCGATCCCCCGGCGGATCTCCAGAACGCGGTACGCGGCCAGAATCTTTACGGCTTCCCGCAGGGTGGTCCTGCTGACATGAAGCTCGTCCGCCAGATCCTGTTCGTTGGGGAGCCGGTCCCCGGGGGCAAAACGTTTTTCGATTGTGATCATTGAGCGGATGTTTTCTGCGGTGTTTTGGGAGAGCATTTTATTCTGAGCAGTCATGAGCGGTTATGCCTTTCTGATGTTTGGTGATTTTATTTTCAGTTTGCTGATTTTCAGACCTTCCTGTTTCTATATTATACTATGGTTGCCGGGCAACATCAAATATAAAAAAAGTAAACCATTTTCCACAAAGCATGCTATAATAAAACAGATTATGGAAAATGCCGTTTGAGTGATGCGGCGGACGTAAGGAGAGGTGAAGACAGAAGTGAATGGGGAACGCATGACCGACGTAAGGATCGGTGAGTATCTCGTCTCAGATATCATGACATGTGTCGGAAAAAAGAGCGCCGTTTATCTGAGAAAGTTCGAGCGGGTTCATGAGAAAGGCTGCAGCTTTAACTGGTGTGCGGCGCTGTTTACCGCGTTATGGTTTGCCTACCGCAAAATGTGGAAGGCAGCGGCGGCTATTATGGGCTTCAATGTGATTTATACGATGGTGTTGTCCGTCCTGGAGAATACGATGCTGACGGCGGACAACGCGCTGGTGTTCATGAGTGCGGCGGCCGGTCTGTTTGTCCTGTCCATGATCGTGTTCGGGCTGCTGGGCGACTGGCTCTACAGCCGTCATATAAATGCCATTCTCGATGAACAGGGATGCCGCGGAAGGCGTGCCGTCCAGAAGGAGGCACTCATGGAATCTCTTCAGAAAGCCGGAGGAACCAGTATAAAAGGGATGGTCATTCTGTGGGCAGCGAGCCTGGTGCTGCAGTGGGCGATCACCTGGCTGATTTCTTTCCTTCTATAGACTGTATAAATATAAGATACAATAATTAATACCATAAGATATATTAATTTTTCTAATTGATATATCTTGTGGTATTATTATATCAACGAGAAGTAAAGGGTGCAGTGCGTCCCGATGAAACATAAAGATTGGAACTTAATGATATTTTCCAAGGAGGAAATTATGAGCGTAAGAAGAGTATATGTAGAGAAGAAACCGGCCTATGCCGTAAAGGCCCATGAGCTTAAGGAGGAGATTGCCAGCTATCTTGGGATAGAAACCGTGACGGATGTACGTGTCCTGATTCGCTATGACATCGAGAATTTATCCGAGGAGACTTACAGGACCGCGCTTGAGACAATTTTTTCCGAGCCGCCGGTGGACGAGGTCTACGAGGAGACATTTCCGAGAAATGAAAATGACGTGGTGTTTGCAGTGGAGTACCTGCCGGGCCAGTTCGATCAGAGGGCCGATTCTGCGGAGCAGTGTGTGAAGCTTTTGAAGGAAGACGAGGAGCCGGTGATCAAATCGGCCACGACCTATGTGATTTCCGGAACCGTGACAGAGACAGAAGCCGCGGATATCAAGTCCTTCTGCATCAATCCGGTGGATTCCAGAGAAACGGATGAGACAAAGCCGGAGACGCTTTTAACCGTGTTTGAGACACCGGCCGACGTTATCATATTCGACGGGTTCCAGAGCTCCCAGGAAGGCGCGTTAAAGGAGTTGTACGATTCCCTGAACCTTGCCATGACCTTTAAGGATTTTAAGCATATTCAGAACTATTTCAGGGACGAGGAGAAGAGAGACCCGTCCATGACGGAGATCCGCGTCCTGGATACGTACTGGTCCGATCACTGCCGCCATACCACATTCCAGACGGAATTGAAGGATGTAACATTTACAGAGGGCGATTACCGGGTTCCGATCGAAACGACGTACCAGAAGTACTTAGCCGACCGTGAGGTGGTGTTAAAGGGAAAGAGCGGCAAGTTCGTCTGTCTGATGGATCTGGCGCTGATGGCCATGAAGAAGCTGCGCATGGAGGGCAAACTGGATGATCTGGAAGTATCCGACGAGATCAACGCCTGCAGCATCGTGGTGCCTGTGGAAATCGATGGAATAGAGGAGGAGTGGCTCGTCAATTTCAAGAATGAGACACACAATCATCCGACGGAGATCGAGCCGTTCGGCGGCGCTGCCACCTGTCTTGGCGGAGCTATCCGTGATCCGCTGTCCGGGCGTACGTATGTATACCAGGCTATGCGTGTGACAGGGGCTGCCGATCCGACAAAACCGTTAAATGAGACGTTAAAGGGCAAGCTTCCTCAGAGGAAGATCGTGACCGGCGCGGCCAGCGGATACAGCTCCTACGGCAACCAGATCGGTCTTGCCACCGGATATGTAAAAGAAATTTACCATCCCAACTACGTGGCAAAGCGCATGGAGATCGGCGCCGTCATGGGCGCAGCTCCACGTAAAAATGTAATCCGCGAGACCTCTGATCCGGGCGATATCATCATTTTGCTGGGCGGACGTACTGGACGTGACGGCTGCGGCGGAGCTACCGGTTCCTCCAAGGTACATACGGAGGCGTCCATCGAAACCTGCGGCGCCGAGGTTCAGAAGGGAAATGCGCCTACCGAACGAAAGATTCAGAGACTGTTCCGCCGTGCGGAAGTCAGCAGCATCATTAAGAAATGCAACGATTTCGGCGCAGGCGGAGTATCCGTTGCCATCGGCGAGCTGGCTGACGGCTTACAGATTGATTTAGACAAGGTTCCGAAGAAGTATGCCGGTCTGGATGGAACAGAGATCGCCATCTCCGAGAGCCAGGAGCGTATGGCTGTCGTCATCGATCCGAAGGACGTAAAACAGTTTTTAGCCTACGCTGCGGAGGAGAACTTAGAGGCCATCGAGGTTGCAGTGGTGACCGAGGAGCCGCGTCTGGTGATGAACTGGAGAGGCAGAAATATCGTGGATATCAGCCGCGCGTTCCTGGATACGAACGGTGCTCATCAGGAGGCTTCCGTCGTTGTGGAGGTCCCGAACAGGGTAAGCGCTTCCAACTCCGGTTTGGCGGAAGGAAAGGAAGGCAGAGCGTTTGACAGGAAGGAGATTTCTGACGTCCGGGGTGAGTGGATGAAGGTGCTTTCCGACTTAAATGTCTGCTCCCAGAAGGGGCTGGTAGAGATGTTCGACGGTTCCATCGGCGCGGGCAGCGTGTTCATGCCTTACGGCGGTAAATACCAGCTGACAGAGACGCAGTCCATGGTGGCGAAGCTTCCGGTACTTTCCGGAAAGACAGATACGGTGACGATGATGAGCTACGGCTTTGATCCGTATTTATCCAGCTGGAGCCCGTATCACGGCGCTGTTTATGCGGTTGTTTCCTCTGTAGCCAAGATTGTGGCCGCAGGCGGTGACTATAAGAAGATCCGTTTTACCTTCCAGGAGTACTTCCGCCGGATGACGGAGGAGGCCTCCCGCTGGAGCCAGCCGTTCTCCGCTCTGCTTGGAGCATACGAGGCTCAGCTGGGCTTCGGACTTCCATCCATCGGCGGAAAGGACAGCATGTCCGGAACCTTCAATGAGATTGACGTTCCGCCGACACTGGTATCCTTTGCCGTGGATGTTGCCGATCAAAAGCACATCATCACTCCGGAGTTTAAGAAGGCAGGCAGTAAGATTGTTGTGTTCCATATAGAGAGAGATCAGTATGATTTGCCTGTTTATGAGCAGCTCATGGATGGGTATGAGAAGCTTTATCATGAGATTACTGCGGGCAGAGTCATTTCCGCGTATGCGGTGGAAGGCCATGGTTTGGCTGAATCCGTGGCAAAGATGGCGTTCGGCAATAAGCTGGGCGTTAAGATCGAGCACAATGTGGACCCGAGAGATTTCTTCGCTGCGGACTGGGGCTCCATCGTCTGCGAGGTTCCGGATGGAAAGGTAAGTGAGCTGTCTATTTCCTATACAGTCATCGGCGAAGTGACGGACCGCGGAGTCCTGGAATACGGCAGCGCGGCCATCACTATGGACGAGGCGCTGAACGCATGGACAGAGACTCTGGAAAATGTGTTCCCGACCAGATCGGGTGTGGCAGATACGCCTGTGACGGAAGCGCTCTACGATACAAAGGACATCTATGTCTGCAGGAATAAGGTTGCAAAACCGAACGTATTTATTCCGGTATTCCCGGGTACCAACTGCGAGTACGACAGCCGAAAGGCATTTGAGCGGGCCGGTGCAAATGTGGTGACAAAGGTATTTAAGAATATGAGTGCCGATGATATCAGAGAGTCCGTGGAGGCGTACAGAGAAGAGATTGCAAAAGCCCAGATCGTCATGTTCCCGGGCGGCTTCTCCGCTGGCGACGAGCCGGAGGGGTCCGCGAAATTCTTCGCAACCGTATTCCGCAACGCGGTGATCAGGGAAGAGATCGAAAAGCTGTTAAATGAGCGCGACGGCCTGATGCTGGGCATCTGCAACGGCTTCCAGGCGCTGATCAAGCTGGGTCTCGTGCCGGAAGGAACCATCACGGCGCAGAGAAATGATTCTCCGACTCTGGCTATGAACACCATCGGACGCCACATTTCCAAGATGGTTTATACGAAAGTAGTGACGAACAAGTCTCCGTGGTTACAGGGAGCCGAGCTTGGCGGCGTATACTGCAATCCGGCATCTCACGGCGAGGGCCGTTTTGTGGCCAATGATGATTGGATTAAAAAGCTGTTCGAGAATGGCCAGGTAGCGACGCAGTACGTGGACGAGAACGGGAATCCGACGATGGATGAGTTCTGGAACCCGAACGGTTCCTATATGGCGATCGAGGGCATCACAAGCCCGGATGGCAGAATTTTGGGCAAGATGGCTCACTCCGAGAGACGGGGCGAGGCAGTTGCCATGAATATTTATGGGGAGCAGGATTTGAAGATATTCGAATCCGGTGTGAAGTATTTTAAATAAGAGAATAACAGGAATGGGAGCAGAAAAATGGCTGACGGCGATTTTTCTGCTCCTATTTTGCTTTACATTTAAAAAACAATTCGCTATACTAAAGATAAATGTTCGACTTGCCGCAGCTATTACCACAAGTAATAGTAAGGAGAACAAAAATGAGTACAAAAAAACCAAATATTGTTTTTATATTATCTGACGATCAGGGAGCATGGGCCATGGGCTGCTCCGGTAATGAGGAGATTATCACACCGAACCTGGATAAGCTGGCAGCGGAAGGCATGCGTTTCGAGAACTTCTTCTGCGCATCGCCGGTATGCTCTCCGGCACGGGCGTCACTTCTGACGGGGAGGATTCCGTCTCAGCACGGCGTTCACGACTGGATTCGCGACGATAATAAAAAACAGGAGGATATAGAATATCTTGCAGGTCAGACTGCCTATACCGACATCCTGACACAGGAAGGATACGTGTGCGGCCTGTCCGGCAAATGGCACCTGGGGAAGAGTTCTGTGCCTCAAAAGAGTTTTACACACTGGTTTGCGCACAAATCTGGCGGAGGCCCTTATTATGGTGCTCCTTTTTACAGAGAGGGCCGTCTGGTCTATGAACCTGGTTATGTCACGGATGTCATCACGGATGACGCCATTTCTTTTCTGAAAGAGCATGCGGGAAAGCAGCCTTTCTATCTTCATGTGGGCTATACGGCGCCTCACGCGCCCTGGCTTAACAACCATCCGAAAGAATACACCGATTTATATGAGAATTGCCGTTTTTTGTCCTGTCCCATGGAGAAAGAGCATCCCGACAGTATTTATCTGACGAAGGAAGTCTTACAGGACTTGCGGGCGAATCAGATCGGATATTATGCCGCTGCTACCGCCATGGACTATAATATTGGACGAATCCTGGAGCAGCTTGATGAACTGGGGATCAGGGAAGAGACCCTGGTGATCTTTGGCAGCGATAATGGGTTCAGCTGCGGCCATCACGGCTTCTGGGGAAAGGGCAACGGTACCTTCCCAATCAATATGTACGAGTCTTCCGTTAAGGTTCCGATGATTATGAGCCAGCCAGGGGTGATCCAGCCGGGGATGGTGAATTCCTCGCTCTTGTCTGCATATGACTTTATGCCGACACTGCTCGATTATGTTGGTATCGAGGGAACGGATCGTGGGGAGAAGCTTCCGGGGAAAAGCTTCCTTCCGGCACTGCTGGGGCAGGAATTTCATCAGGGAGAATCCATTGTGGTGATGGATGAGTACGGTCCCAACCGTATGATCCGCGGGACCAGATATAAGTTTATAAAACGGTATCCTTACGGCCCCAATGAGCTGTACGATCTGCAGGAGGATCCGGGAGAGCGGAGAAACCTGCTTCTGGCGGGGAACGAGAAGGATGAGGAGATCGGAAGAACGATGAATTACGAGCTGGAACAGTGGTTTATCAAATACGTCAATCCGGAAATCGACGGGGCTAAGGAGCCCGTGTTCGGCTCCGGCCAGATCGGCCTTGCCGGGCTCTGGAGCAAGGGGGAGGTATCCCACAGCTGCGACGATTACATCAAAGAAAAGTTAAAAGAATGAGTGGGTGAGCGAGATAAATAAGTATTGGGAGAAGTTTAAACAGGCGTCCGGGAAATTGAAGACTCAGTTGTATTTAGGATATGGCGTTACCTTTGCCGTCCTTTCCCTCCTGATTATCAGCTTTCTGTTTCTGGGAGTAAAACAGCTGATGATGGACCAGATCGGCCAGAGCCGTCTGGATGTATTAAAACAGATTTCAGAACGTTCCAACACCATAAAAAACAGCACCATCACCATATCCAATCTGTACCGGTATGATGAAGAGGTGCAGAGATGCTTAAGTGAGAACGGCCTCTCGGAGGAAGAGATGGAGCAGGCCGGACGTTACTTGGACGGGGTGAAGGAGAACTACGACAGGGTATTTCACGATGTGGGGGTGGCCTACGACGTGGTGATCCTGGGAGATAATGGATTCCGTTACGCCTCCAGAGGGCGGGACCACTACGATTTTGACGGACTGGAGAGCCAGCTCTGGTATAAGCGGAGCTACGACGCGGAAAATGATATCGTGTTTATCAGCAGCTTCCGGGAGAAGTTTGATTTATCGAGCAGGGAAGAGCGGTACGTATTCGCAGCCTTTCGCCGGGTGGCCGGAACGGACGGCAGGGAAACGGGAACGATTCTCGTCAATGTGGATGAAAAATATCTGGAAGACTTATACGGAACGGCCGAAGACCGGAGCAACCTCTATATTTTTGATAAGAAAGGCAACATTGTCTCCAGCCGGGAGAAATCCCTGCTTGGAAAGAACTTTATCGGAGTTGATAATTTCAGACGGCTTTACGGGGAGAATGAGTACCACATTATCAAAAAGCTGGGACAGGACTATCTGCTGTCCAACTACTATGATCCCCAGACCGGCTGGACGATTGTGGAAGAGATGCCGTGCGCCGTTATACTGCAGCCTTTAAACCAGGCGCTGGTGCTTCTCCTGGCGATTGTAAGCAGCTGTCTCCTGGCCGGAACGGGAGCTGCCTGCTATATGTCGGAACGGATATCGAAGCCGATCCTGAAGCTCTGCCGCCTGATGGACCGGGTGAAGCAGGGGGATTTTGACGTGATCAGTGACATCCGGGGATATGAGGAGGTCAATCAGCTGAAGGACAGCTTTAACGAGATGGCGGCTGAGATTAAGAAGCTTTTGGAGGACATTCGGGACAATGAGATGCAGAAGCGCAAGTCGGAGATGGATTTTTTAAGAGCGCAGATCAATCCGCATTTTCTCTATAATACGCTGTTTTCAATCCAGTGCATGATCGAACTGAAAAAGAATGACCAGGCAGTTCTGATGATGGCGGCCTTTACCGACCTTCTGAAGAAGACGCTGTCTGTGGACACGGATTTCATCACCCTGAAGGAGGAGTTTGAAAGCACGGAAAAATACCTGGTGCTGCAGCAGATCCGGTATGGGGACAAGATTCATTATGAGTGTGAGATGGGGGCGGAGACGGAGCAGTGCCTCGTTCCTGCGCTGATCATACAGCCGATTGTAGAGAATGCCATCTTCCATGGGATCGAGGCAAAGGAGGAGGCGGGGCTTATTATCGTGGAATCTGTTGTATCGGAGGGAGCCCTGCTGATCACCGTCTCCGATGACGGCGTGGGGCTTGACGAGAAGGAGCTTGCCCGGATGACGGCACAGTTTGGTGAACGGGAATACCAGTCTGGAAGATCCATCGGAATTCTCAATGTGTTAAACCGGATCAAGATTAATTTTGGAGAAGAGTACGGGCTTACGGTGGAAAGCGAGCCGGGAATCGGCACCTCGGTTACCATGAGGCTTCCCGTGGTGCTTAAGGAGATGCAAGGGGTAAATCATGAAAATACTGATAGTAGATGACGAGAGAATGATATGCGAGTGGCTTCAGTTCTGTATCGGGCAGAACCCGGATTGCCAGCTGACCGGCTGTGCCCATAACGGAGAGCAGGCACTCGCCCTGTTTCAGGAAAATGAACCGGACGTGGTTTTTACGGATATCAAGATGCCGGTTATGGGAGGTCTTGAGCTTTTAAAGCGGATTAAGGAGATTTCTCCAGAGACGGTTGTGGTCCTTTTGACCGCCTTTGCCGAATTCGATCTGGCCAGGGAGGCCATACGGCAGGGAGGAGACGACTACCTGCTTAAGACGGAGATGAACCATCAGTCGTTTAAGGAGGTATTGGAACGGTTAAAAAAACGGGTGACTAAGCACGAGGTATCCAAAGGCGGGGCAGAGACGGAGAGCACCGGCCGCCAGCATTCCATTATCGGCGATATACTGCGGGAGGGAAGGACTCTGGGGGAAGAGGATGTAAAGAAACTTAGGGAATGCAATATCCGGTGGCGTGATGAGGGGCTGTTTGCCGTGGCTGTGTGGAAAAAAGAGGTGCTGGAGGAATTCATCCTTCCGGAGAATCCGGAGGTTCACCATGTGGTGGGATTCGAATACGACAGGCTTACGTACGTGATTGTGGGGAATCTGGAGCGGGACCGGACGGAACTGCAGAAAATCCAGCTGCTGCATGAGTATGGGACAGCAATCGTACAGAAAAACCATTGTATGGCGGGAATCAGCACGGTGACGGGCAGTCTGGCCCATGTGGCGGACGCGATTATTGAGGCAGCCTGTAGCTTAAGCCGCGGTTATTATATGGAAAAAGAGAAGGTCTGGCTGGCGGAGATGGCGGGAAGCGAGATTCGCAGCCTCGTGAAGTGCTGGGAGAGCGGATACCGGAAGACGCGGCGTGAGCTCTACGAGGTGTCCGGCCAGGAATTCTACCAGACCATGGAGGCGGTGCTGGACCATGCGAAGCAGGAGGGCGTATTTCCGGTCTGTATGTTTGCCGCTTTCTGCTGCGACGCCATGGAGATGGCCTATATGCGCTTTGCCGGCGAGGATGCAAAGCTGATGCACCACATGCTTCTGGAGGAGAAGCGGGCGGTAAGCGAGTCTGTCAGCTACGCGGAAAGCTGCAAAAAGGTGACGGAATTTATCCGGAACGCGCTGGCCTATCAGGAGATGGACGAGAGAAATCTGTCAAAGGGGGTGGCTGCAGCCGTGGACTATGTGAGACACCATTACAGCGAGCCGATCAGCCTGGAGAGCGTGTCCAGGGAGGTTCATTTAAATACGGAGTATTTATCGAGAATTTTTAAGGAGGAAACAGGCTGTACCTACAGCACATTTCTTTCTGAGACAAGGCTTCAGAAGGCGGCTTATCTGCTGTCTCATACGCCGGAGCGCGTCCAGAAGATCGCGGAATCGGTGGGATATCCGAATGTCAGTTATTTCTCGACGACTTTTAAGAAACGCTACGGGGTCAATCCCTATGAATACAGGAGAGGAGAAGAAAAAGATGCGGGTAATCATGGTAATGTTTGATTCATTGAACCGGAATATGCTGAATCCTTATGGAGGGAACCTGGCGGCTACGCCCAACTTCAACAGGCTGGCGGAGCATTGCGTCACATTTGACAACTGCTACGCGGGGAGTCTTCCCTGTATGCCGGCCAGGCGGGAGCTTCACACGGGGCGGTATAATTTTCTGCACCGGAGCTGGGGGCCGCTGGAACCATTCGATGATTCCATGCCGGAGCTTTTAAATCACAGCGGAATTCATTCCCATATGGTGACGGACCATTACCACTATTTTGAGGATGGGGGCGCCACCTACCATACGAGATACCGGACGTGGGAAGGCTTTCGGGGGCAGGAGGGGGATGCCTGGAAGGGCGTTGTTTCCCCGGATCAGATTCCGGAAGGATACAGAAACCGCTGTGACGGGGTGGCAGATAACTGGGAACACAATTGGGTTCCGCAGGATTTTGTCAACCGTTCCTATATGGAGACCGAGGAAAAACAGCCGCAGAGCCTGACGTTTGAAGCCGGATGCAGTTTTATCCGGACAAATCACGGGGCGGATCAGTGGTATTTACAGATTGAGACCTTCGATCCTCATGAGCCGTTTTTCTCCCAGGAAAAGTTTAAGAAGCTGTTTCCGGATCCCTATAACGGCGGCGTCTATGACTGGCCGGATTACCGGAAGGTGGATGAGCGGGACACGCCGGAAGAGATTCTTCACCTGAGGGCGGAATACGCGGCGCTGCTGACCATGTGTGACGAGAAGCTGGGAGAGGTGCTGGACCTGCTGGACGAGTACGGCATGTGGAAGGACACCATGGTCATTGTAAACACAGATCACGGTTTTCTGCTGGCTGAGCACGGTCAGTGGGCCAAATGCCACTGCCCTTTCTACAATGAAGTGGCCAGAATCCCGCTGTTTATCTGGGATCCGGTGACGGGGGCCAGGGGAATTCACGCGGACAGCCTGGTTCAGACCATCGATCTGCCGGCGACGATTCTCACTCAGTTCGGGCTCCGGCTGCCGGAGGACATGGAGGGAGTTCCGCTCCAGCCGGTGCTTGCAGACGGCGGGAAAGCGGTGAGAAAAGCGGCGCTGTACGGCATTTTCGGAGGGCAGATCAACTGTACCGACGGGAGGTATGTCTATATGAGGAGTCCTGTGGATACAGATACCGGGATTTATCAGTACACGCTGATGCCGACCCGCCATGGCGGCCGCAGAGCGTTTATCGAAAACGGGGAACTGGAGAAGATGACGCTGTCAGAAGGCCTGTCCTTTACCAAGGGGCTTCCGGTCTTAAGAATTCCATATGAGAAGGAAGCAGGCCAGGCGAAGTACGATACCATGCTGTTTGATTTGGAGAATGATCCCGGCCAGGAGCATCCGATACACGATGAAGAGGCAGAGCGGTATATGGCAGCGCTCATGGCGGAACGGATGAAGGAAAACGGCTGCCCGGAGGAAATTTTTATGAGATACGGCTTAAAAAAGTAAAACCTTGCATTTTATGGAAGGAATCTATATAATGGTCGTATCAGCAAAAAAATGGAGGCAGATTATGAAGCACGATTTTAAAAAGATAGAACCCAAATGGCAGAAAAAATGGGACGAGGCCGGTATCTTTCAGGCTGTGGACAACGACGAGAGACCGAAATTTTACGGTCTGGTAGAATTTCCGTACCCGAGCGGAGCCGGTATGCACGTCGGCCACATCAAGGCGTACTCAAGCCTGGAAGTCATTTCGAGAAAGCGCAGGATGGAGGGATATAACGTCTTATTTCCAATTGGATTTGACGCCTTTGGACTCCCGACAGAGAACTACGCAATCAAGACAGGCGTGCACCCGAGAAAGATTACAGATGACAACATTGCCAGATTTTCCAATCAGCTGAAAAAAGTGGGATTCTCCTTCGACTGGTCGAGAGTTGTCGACACGACGGAGGAAGATTATTATAAATGGACCCAGTGGATTTTCTTAAAGATGTTTGAAAAGGGCCTCGTGTTCCGTGACACGGCTCTTGTCAACTACTGTCCTTCCTGTAAGGTCGTTTTATCCAACGAGGACAGTCAGGGCGGAAAGTGCGATATCTGCCACAGCGACATTGTTCAGAAGTCCAAATCGGTGTGGTTCTTAAGAATCACGGAATACGCGGACAAGCTCTTAAATGGCCTGGATACCGTGGATTACCTGCCGAATATCAAGCAGCAGCAGGTGAACTGGATCGGCAAGTCGGAAGGCGCATTCGTGGATTTCAGCCTTGCAGACAAGGACGAATCCTTCCGCATCTATACGACACGTCCGGACACGCTGTTCGGCGTCACCTTCATGGTTATTGCGCCGGAGCATCCGATGATCGACAAGTACGCGGATGAAATCGCCAATATGGATGCGATTAAGGCGTACAGAGAAGAGTGTGCGAAGAAGACGGAGTTCGAGCGCACCCAGCTGGTAAAAGAGAAGACGGGAGTCTGTATCGACGGACTAAGCGCGGTTCATCCGCTGACCGGCAAGAAGATTCCGATCTATATTGCGGACTATGTTATGATGGGATACGGCACCGGCGCGATTATGGCTGTACCGGCCCATGACGACCGTGACTATGAATTTGCCAGGAAGTTTGGCATCGACATCGTGCAGGTAATCGAGGGCGGTGATATTACCGAGGCCGCGTACGCCGGCGACGGTAAGATGATCAATTCCGATTTCTTAAATGGCCTGACGAATAAAAAGGACTCCATCGCCCGCATGGTGAAGGAGCTGGAGAAGCTGGGTGTCGGTGAAGCCGGTGTTCAGTATAAGATGAAGGACTGGGCATTTAACCGTCAGAGATACTGGGGAGAGCCGATTCCGATCGTTCACTGCCCTGACTGCGGCGTCGTTCCGGTTCCTTATGAGGAGCTGCCGCTCCGCCTGCCGAAGGTGGATAATTTCGAGCCGGGTCAGGAGGGAGAGTCGCCGCTTGCCGGAATCGAATCCTTCGTAAACTGCACCTGCCCGAAGTGTAAGGGAGCCGCGAAGCGCGAGACGGATACCATGCCTCAGTGGGCCGGATCTTCCTGGTACTTCTTAAGATATATCGACCCTCATAATCAGGAAGCGCTGGCTGATCCTGAGAAGTTAAAATACTGGATGCCTGTTGACTGGTACAACGGAGGCATGGAGCACGTAACACGCCATATGATCTATTCCCGTTTCTGGCACCATTTCCTGTACGATATGGGAGTGGTGAACACGGAAGAGCCTTATGCGAAGCGTACCGCTCAGGGTCTGATCCTCGGACCGGATGGGGACAAGATGAGTAAATCCAAGGGAAACGTCGTGGATCCTCTGGATGTTGTGGAAGAGTTCGGTGCGGACGTTCTGCGTACGTATGTCCTGTTCATGGGCGATTACGGCGCGGCTACACCGTGGAGTGACAGCTCCGTAAAGGGCTGTAAGCGTTTCCTGGAGCGTGTTGCCGGACTGTGTGAGATGGCCAGCGGAGAGGGCGCGACACCGGAACTGGAGACCGCGTTCCACAAGACGATCAAGAAGGTGTCGAACGACCTGGAGGAAATGAAGTTTAACACAGCGATAGCTGCACTCATGGGCCTGCTGAACGACATTTATGCGAAGGGGCAGATCACGAAGGACGAGCTCATCATCTATATCAAGCTGTTATGCCCGATCGCTCCGCATGTGTGCGAGGAGATCTGGGAAAGCCTGGGCGGAACGGGATTCCTCTCCATGGCGAAATGGCCGATATACGACGAGGCAAAGACCATGGAATCAACCGTGGAGGTCGGCGTGCAGGTGAACGGAAAACTCAGAAGCGTGGTGGCACTGCCTGCAAATTGTGATAAGGAAGAGGCATTTGCCATTGCGGTGAAGGACGAGAAGATCGTACCGCTGCTGGAAGGAAAGACGATAGTAAAAGAGATTTACGTTCCTAATAAGATCGTGAATCTGGTAGTGAAATAAATAAAAAGTAATATCCATTTACGGAAAAACGGGTAAAGAATGTCACTCTCTTTACCCGTTTTTCTGTGCCTCGTGTAAAAAAGTCAAAATATAGAAACAAAAGTAAGAATTTAAAAAGTGATTTTCGGTCCGTATGGTCGTTTGATCTGAAATGCAAAAGAAAAGTAAAATAATAGAAAAATCAGCCCCTGGCAGCCGGGCTATAATGGGCTCATAAGAGGAAAATACGGATAACTTATGAGTTGGTTGCGGCAAGTCGAGTGTTCATGTGTTTTCCAATTGACAGTAAGGACCTATTATAACGAGCCAAAGTATGAAGCTCGTGAAATACCAGGAGGAATCGATATGAGACAATGGAAAAAAGTATTACGTTCAACTATGGCCCTCGGCCTTGCACTTGCACTGACAGCCTGTGGAAGCGCGGGCAGCAGCCAGAGCAGCACTGCTGGAGGAAAGGATGCTAAGGCGGAGGCGTCAGGGGATCTGCCGGTGCTTCGTGTGGCAATGATGCCGTTTATCACAAGCCTTCCGACAGAGTATATCAGGAAGAATAAGCTGGATGAGAAGGCCGGATTTAAAATGGATACCATCATGTTTGCAACAGGTGCTCCCATGAATGAGGCGCTGGCCGCCGACTTGTGGGATGTGGGCTCCATGGGCGCCGCGGCCGTCACCGGTGTGGCAAACTATGACATGATGATTATCGGGGAAGTCCTGGAGTCGACAGACGGCCTGGGAGTCTTCGTAAAACCGGATTCACCGGCAGCGCAGGAAAAAGGCTACAATCCATCGTATCCCAATGTCCTCGGAAGCCCGGAGACGGTGAAGGGAATGACGATTCTTCTTCCGATCGGCACGGCTCAGCATTTTACCACATTAAAATGGCTGGAAAAACTGGGACTGGGTATCACCGATGTGAATATCGTAAATATGGATACGGCACAGGCCTACCAGGCACTTTTAGCAAACCAGTGTGACGCGGTAGCCTTAAATGTACCGACGTTCTTTGAAGCCGTAGATGACGGCATGGTGCAGGTAGGAAATCTCGCCGATTTAGGAACCCGCTACGTGGACATGGTTGTAGGCAATCGAAAAGCAGTGGAAGGAAAATCGGAGCTGGTTCAGAAATATATGGACTGTGTTGTGGAAGCCTGCAAGGCGTTAAATGAAGATCCCGACATGGCGGCTGATTTGATGGTGGATTTCTTAAAGGATGCGGGAGCAGAGGCCAGCAGGGAGAGCTGTGTCAGCGACTTGGGACGTGTGCAGTTTATCACCGCGGCTGACTGGAAAGACCGTACTTTAGGCAATTTCGCAAGGGAACTGGGAGAATTCTACATAGGCTTAGGACAGCTGGAACCGGAGCTGATGGACAAGTTTGACAGCAACATCGATCCGGAGTTTGTCAAAGGGGTAAATTAGAGAAAGTGAGGGAACGCAGATGAAAGAAATTGCTGCAAAGTATAAGTACCGGATTCTGTCGGTGTGCTCGGTTATCACCGTCCTGTTTATCTGGGAAATGGCAACCGATATTCTGCATCTGATTTCTCCCATGATGCTTCCAAGCCCGGCAAAGGTACTGGACACGTTTGTCTACAAGCTGACAGGAGGGGTCAATCCGGATGGAGCGACCCTTCTCCAGCATATCGCGGCCAGTATGAAGATTGCTCTTGGAGGATACGTGGTGGGAGTGTTGATCGGAGTGCCGCTGGGAATTGCCATGGCCTGGAGCCGTAAATTCGAGATGTTTGCCAAACCGCTGTTCGATGTAATCCGGCCGATTCCGGCGCTTGCGTGGATTCCGCTGATGATTCTCTGGCTGGGAATCGGTTACTGGTCAAAGGTAGGAATTATCTTTTTTGCGGCGTTTATCAGCGCAACCATTAACTCCTACGCCGGAATCAAGAGAACGAGCCAGGTTCATTTATGGGTAGCCAGGACGTTCGGTGCATCCAACAGGCAGATGCTGTTTAAGGTTGCAATCCCGACGGCTCTTCCCATGATTTTTACCGGCTTAAGGCTGGCACTCGGTTCTTCCTGGGTAGCTCTGGTGGCAGCTGAGCTCTTAGCAGCGACGAGAGGGTTAGGCTACATGATTCAGGTGGCAAGGATGCTGGGACGCCCCGATGTCATCATCGTGGGAATGATCACCATTGGTGTGATCGGTTATCTGCTTTCCTTTATCCTGGAAAAGCTACAGAATAAATTCGTCAAGGGAGGAAAATAGAATGGAAAGCGCATCCAGCCGTTTTTTTAAGAAAAATATGGCCGCCGTCATGACGGTTGTGGCATTTGCCTCCCTGCTTATCGTATGGGAAGCCGTGGCCCGGTTTACCAATGCAAAGATGTTTCTCCCTCCTGCATCGGAAATTCTGTGGAAATTCTTCGAGAGCTTTACGGTACCGATCGGAAGGCATACCATGCTGGTGCATATCGGCGTAAGTCTCTACCGCGTAGGTGTTGCATTCTTCTTTGCGACAATTGCCGGCATTGCGTTAGGCGTGTCCATGGGGTATTCGAAAACTGTGGAAGCCATCATCAAACCAATCTTTGAATTTATCCGCCCCATTCCGCCTCTGGCATGGATTCCCATGTCTATCCTGTGGTTCGGACTGGGCGATCAGAGTAAGTTTTTCATCATTTTCCTGGGCTGCTTCTGCTTCATTACGGTCAATACGTATGACGGAACGAAAAATGTGGACTCTGTCCTTTTAGGAGCCGCCAGAATGCTGGGGGCCTCGGAACGCCAGGTGTTCTTCCGGGTGGTTCTGCCCTCGTCGATTCCTTATATTTTCGCAGGTCTTCAGATCGCCATAACGGCCGGCTGGTCGGCCGTCGTCGGTGCGGAAATGGTGCGTTCGGATGAGGGTGTTGGCTGGCTCATCGTCATGGGAATGACAAACGGAAACACCGTTCAGATCATGGTAGGAATGCTGGCTATCGGCATTGTTGGATACGTTCTGGCAACGGCCATGGCAAAACTGGAAGGGAGGTTGTGCATATGGAATCAGCAGCAGGGACTGTAAATGAGGTGCTTCGGTGCGGCCACGTTTCCAGGGAGTTTGACAGCTACGACGGCTCCGGAAAGAACCATGTGCTGAAGGATGTTGACTTTTCTGTCCGTGAAAATGAATTCCTGGTGCTTTTCGGACCGGGACAGTGCGGGAAGACTACACTGCTCAATATTCTGGCAGGCCTCGACACCCCTACCTCCGGTGCGGTCATCGATCACGGCAAAAAAGTGGAAAAACCGGCGCCGGAACGCGGCGTTGTGTACCAGAAGACGGCGCTCTTTCCGTGGCTTACCGTCATGGGAAATGTAGAGTTTGGACCCAGGGTGCGTGGCTTAAGCAAGGATGAGCGGAAAAGAAAAGCGGATCATTATATCGACCTGGTTGGATTAAAGGGATTTGAAAAGAGCTATCCCTCCCAACTGTCCGGAGGCATGCGTCAGCGTGTCGGAATCGCCAGGGCCTACAGCAACAATCCTGACCTGATGCTCATGGATGAGCCCTTCGGCCATCTCGATGCTCAGACCCGTTATATGATGGAAGAAGAGCTGCAGAGGATCTGGCAGAAGGAAAAACGCACGGTTATCTTTGTCACAAATAACATCGAGGAGGCCTTATTTCTGGCAGACCGGATTATTCTGATGACAAACTGTCCATCCACCATAAAGAAGGAATACATCATCGATATGCCGCATCCGAGAAGCTACGTGGACCCTGAATTTCTCCGCCTCCGCCAGGAGATTACGGAAAATATGGATAAATCGCTGTAAAGGAGGCGCTTATGGAAGAAAAAAGGGAAACAAAAGTAAAGGTAATGAATTTGACGAAGAAGTTCGATGACCTCCTCGTGCTGGATCATATCTCTTTCGATGTGAAGAAAGGGGAGTTCCTGTGCATTGTCGGTCCTACCGGCTGCGGCAAGACGACTTTTTTAAACAGCCTGACGAAGCTTTACCAGCCAACAAGCGGAGAGATCCTGATTAACAATGAGCCTGTGGATTTGAATAAACACAGCGTCGCTTACATTTTTCAGGAGTATTCCACCATGCCATGGCTGACGGTGGAGGAGAATGTGCGGTTTGGTCTGGAGATTAAGCACACGGATCAGGAAACCACGGACCGAAAGGTAAACGAGTATTTAGAGGTGGTAGGCCTTACAAAATACCGGAAGTACTATCCGGATCAGCTCTCTGCCAGCATGCTGCAGAGGGTGGTAATCGCCAGGGCGTTTGCCACGGAGCCGGAGCTGCTGCTGATGGATGAGCCGTACGGACAGCTGGATATCGAACTGAGATTCAAGCTGGAGGACGAACTCTTAAATCTCTGGAAGAGGAACGGGACTACGGTTATCTTTATTACCCATAATATTGAAGAGGCGGTTTATTTAGGGGAGCGGATTCTGGTGCTTACCAATAAGCCTACCAGTATTAAGAAAGAGATTCGAAATGATCTGCCGAGGCCGCGGGATATTGCGGCGAAGGATTTTGTGGATTTGAGAAATGAAGTGACGGATTTGATTAAGTGGTGGTAAATTCTAACGGTATAATTTTTCGCTTTTCAGTCTGGACCTCTGAGCTGCTTAATTTTATTTTTTCTATTGACATTAAACCTTGTTGAACCCTTATAATGAGGGAAAGAAGGAGGCGAAAGACAATGAAAATTAAGGATATGGAGCGGCAGGTGGGAGTTACGAAGGCGAACATCCGCTTTTACGAAAAAGAAGGGCTTTTGTCACCGGCACGCGGTGAGAATAATTACCGGGAATATACAGAGGAAGACAGGGAGGTGCTGGAGAAAATCAGGTATCTCCGGATGCTGGGAGTCACGGTTTCCGATATCCGGCAGTTTCAGCAGGGGAAGCGGTCTCTGGCACAGCTCCTTAAGGAGCGGGAGTATCAGCTGAAAGAGGAGGAGGCCGCATTGAACCGGATGAAACTGGTCTGCCTGGAATTAAAGAAGAGGGACTGGGATTTTCTGACGCTCGATACGGGGCTATTTGATCTGCAGATGAAGGCTTTAGAGCGGAGAGGGGCGGAACGGCTGAAGAAAGACAGAACAGAGCCTGTGATAAAGCTGAGACGGATTGTCTGGTTCTTTGCCATGTGCGGAATCGCGTCGCTGGTATTTTTCCCGGTGAACTCAGTTCTTAGAATACCGGTTTCCGAGACAGTCATGACCGTCTGGACACTGGCCGTCACGGTGCTGGCTCTGGCGGCCTCTGTCTTGCTGGCCTCCACAGCCGGACATGGGGAGGAGGAGACAGAAAAGAGAATGCGGGGAGAACGGCTGGTGAAGCGCGCCGAAAACAGACGCCTGCGGTATGAAAGACAGATTGTGGGGTTGAATCAGATCTGTCTCGCCAGCCTCTTCGTGATCCCATTCAACCGAATGCTGGAAATCCAATGGCCATTGTGGCTGACGGCAATCTGGTTCGTGCTTGTCTTTGGATCGGCCATAGCGGTAGTGGTGGTAAAAAATATATGAGCGTTCAGACTTTACCGGAATTTACTGTTTCATGTATCATTGCAGTAAATAAGCAAGGATCATAAATAACAGATAAGCCGGCAGCAAAAAGGAACCGGCGCCCGCCAATATACATTGGCCGGACGCCGGTTCCTTTTAATTCCCGAGAGCATGGAGCCGGACGGACAAGCTTCCTTACTTCGTGTAATTATCAAAATATCCCTGAATGAAGATGATCGGTGTTCCCTTATCTCCGGAACCGGAGGTTAAGTCACATAAGGAACCGATTAAATCCGTTAAACGTCTTGGGGTGGTACCCTGGGAAGCCATGTCGCCCACCAGATTGTCATCCTTTGTACGGATTCTCTCAGAGATGGCCTTCTTTAACTCCTCACCGCTTAAATCGGCGAAATCGTTATCCGCCAGGTATTTTAACTTCAGCTCGTTGGGCTGTCCTTCCAGACCTTCCGTGTAAGCCGGTGAAACGACCGGATCAGCAAGTTCCCAGATCTTTCCGACCGGATCCTTGAATGCGCCGTCGCCGTAGATCATCACTTCCACGTGCTTGCCGGTGCGCTCCATCATCATCTGATGAACTCTGTCAACGAATGGCTGGCAGTCGCGCGGGAACAGCTTGACAGTCTCTTCCGTTGCCTTGTTGGAACCGAGGAGTCCGTAGTTCTCATTGTAACCGCTTCCGTCGATGGACGCGGTCATGATGTCATCGAGACAGCAGACCTTTTTCGCTCCTGCAGCCAGAAGGCGGCGTTTGCTTCTCGCTCTGGTGTGGATGTCACAGCAGATCACGTTGTCCGTATACTTTAAGATGGTGCGGCAGTCATTGGCCAGAACGACCTCGACCTCTGCGCCCTGCTCTTTGATCACGTCCTTGTAGTACTCGATATAGTCAACACCGGTGAAGGTGTGCTTTTTATAGCCGAACAGCTCTCTGTATTTCTCTTCGCTCAGCACATCAGCCCATGGATTCACGCCCTTTGCATCCAGCTCATCCTCGTCGATTAAGTGGTTGCCGACTTCATCGGAAGGATAGGAGAGCATAAGCACGACCTTTTTCACGCCGCGGGCAATTCCCTTTAAGCAGATGGCGAAACGGTTACGGCTTAAAATCGGGAAAATAACTCCGACTGTCTCATCACCGAATTTCTCCTTTACATCCGCTGCGATGTTGTCGATGCTGGCGTAATTGCCCTGTGCTCTTGCAACGACGGCCTCCGTAACGGCAACGATATCTTTATCCTGAATCTCAAAGCCGTAGCGGCTGCTGGCGGCAGCATCTATAACGGAATCTACAACGATTTTTGCAAGGTCATCTCCTTCACGAATAATCGGTGCACGTACGCCTCTTGAAATTGTCCCTATCAAACGTTCTTCCATAGTCATCATTTCTCCTTATCATTATCTTTCGCATTTTCCCCTGTTTAGAAAAAGACTGCCTATCTATTATAAAAGAAAAATCATAAATATACAAACGTTTTTTAGCAAAATACGGTATTTTTTGTACTTTCTCCGGCCCGGAGTACGGTTTTGCAGGGGCGCGGCAGAGAAGACAGCAGAATTGTGTTAGAATTGGGAAGTATACTGCAAGAAATGTAAGAGGCTCCGTATTATAATGACAATACATTTGAGACAACAGGAGGAAGACCATGGAAAGAAAATGGTGGCATGAGAAAATAGCCTATCAGATTTATCCCAAGAGCTTTAACGACGGCAATGGGGATGGAATTGGTGATTTGAGAGGAATTATAGAGAAACTCGATTATTTGAAGGAACTGGGTATTGATATTGTATGGATATCGCCGATCTACCAGTCTCCCTTTGTGGACCAGGGGTACGACATTTCCGATTACTATAAGATTGCCCCGGAGTTCGGCACCATGGAGGAGTTCGATGAGCTTCTGGCCGAGGCGAAGAAGAGGGGGATCGAGATCGTTATGGACCTGGTGATCAACCACTGCTCCGACCAGCATGAATGGTTTCAGAAGGCGCTTGCCGATCCATACGGCGAGTACGCGGACTATTTCTACTTTGAAAAGGGCAGGAACGGTGGTGCACCCAGCAATTACCGGTCTTATTTCGGAGGAAGCGTCTGGGAGCCGGTTCAGGGTACCGACCTCTACTATCTGCACCTGTTTGCAAAGGAACAGCCGGATTTAAACTGGAATAATCCGAAGATGAAGGAAGAACTGTTTGCCATGATTCGCTGGTGGCTGGAAAAAGGGGTGGCCGGATTCCGGATCGATGCCATCATCAATATTAAAAAGGATCCGAATTTCCCGGATTTCCCGGCAGACGGTCCCGACGGGCTGGCTTCCTGTACCAAAATGGTGGAGGAGGTCGAGGGGGTCGGCGAGCTGCTGGAGGAGCTGCGGCAGAAGGCCTTCGATCCGTATCAGGCATTTACGGTTGCGGAAGTATTTAATATGAGGGAAGAGGAACTGAAGGAATTTGTGGGAGAAAATGGTCACTTTTCGACGATGTTCGATTTCTCTGCTCATCTGCTGACAGGAGGGGAACACGGCTGGTACGACGCAAAGCCAGTCAAATTCTCCGAATGGAAGAAGGCCGTAATCGAATCCCAGCTGGAGGTTCAGAACGTGGGTTTTCTGGCCAATATCATCGAAAATCACGATGAGCCCCGTGGTGCGTCCACGTATCTGCCGGAGTATGCGGTAAATCCCAGAGGAATCAAGATGCTGGCGGCTGTTAATATCCTTCTTCGCGGCCTTCCATTTCTCTATCAGGGACAGGAGATCGGAATGAGAAACTGCCCCATGGATTCCATAGAAGATTACGACGATATCAACACGAAGGATCAGTACCGGACGGCTCTGGAGGCTGGGTGTACAGAGGAAGAGGCACTTGACGCCTGTATCCGTTACAGCCGCGATAACGCGAGGACACCGATGCAGTGGAGCCATGAGAAGGAAGCCGGATTTACGACGGGAAAGCCCTGGCTGAAGGTGAATCCCAATTATACGGAGATCAACGTGGAGGACCAGTTAAATGACGAGGATTCAGTCCTTCATTTCTATAAAAAGCTGATTGCCCTTAGGAAATCGGAAGCGTACCGGGAGACACTGATCTTTGGCAGGTTCGTCCCGGCATTTGAGGCGGATGAGGATGTCTTTGCTTTCTATCGGGAAAGTGAGGGCGGAGATCGGATATTTATCGCTGCCAATTTTGGAAAAGAAGAGAAGACGCTTACGCTTCAGGAGAAGAGGTACACGGTTCTCCTGACGAATGATGACAGTGCTCCGGAGGGGACGCTCAGTACCCTGGAGAATGACGGCACACTTTGCCTGAAGAGCTGCGGAGCAATCGTTTTGCGGGAAGAGGCATAGTTTAGAAAAATAGAAGTAAGTAACAGTTTATAACGAAAAAGAACCGGGAGCACCTGTTTCCGACCGTCCGAATTATGGAGGCCGGGCTGGTGCTCCCGGTTCTTTTCTTTATGCATACATGATTCTAATCGTTTTAAGTTCGGTTACCTGGCCGCCCGGGGTATCTCTGGTGGTCTCAGACGAGATCCATATAATCCCGGTAGCCCTCTTTTTCCATCTCCTCATACGGGATGAAGCGAAGAGCCGCGCTGTTGATACAGTACCGCAGTCCGCCCCTGTCGATGGGGCCGTCGTCGAAGACATGGCCAAGGTGGCTGTCTCCCGCCCGGCTTCGGACTTCCGTCCGTTCCATGTGATGGCTCTGATCTTTCAGTTCCTTTACCGAAAGGGATTTGACAGGCCTCGAGAAGCTGGGCCATCCGCATCCGGAGTCAAACTTATCAGAGGAGGAGAAGAGCGGTTCCCCCGTAACGATGTCCACGTACAGTCCGCGCTCGAAATGATTGAAATATTCATTCCGATAGGGATGCTCTGTCGCCTGATTCTGTGTAACCTCAAACTGAAGCGGCGTCAGCCTGCTTTTCAGCTCTTCCGGAGAGGGTACCGTATAGCTGCGCTCTTTTCCAGGGCCTTCGACGGAATCGTGATCCCTGCGAAGTCGTTCCTCCTCGTTAAATACATCCGCTTTTCTGACGTCAATATGGCAGTAGCCGCCCGGATTCTTCTTTAAATAATCCTGATGATACTGCTCCGCAGGATAGAAATTGTCAAGCGGAAGCACCTCGGTTACGACCGGGACGGTATACTTTCTCTGCTGTCTGGAAATGGCGGCTAAGATGGGTTCCCTGTCCGCCGGATCTTCGTAATAGATTCCGGTGCGGTACTGGGTTCCGCGGTCGTTTCCCTGCCGGTTTAAGATGGTAGGGTCGATGACTGCGAAATAAGCCTCCAGCAGAGTCGAAAGCTCCGTCTCCTCCGGCCGGTAAATGAGTTTAACTGTCTCCGCGGCGCCGGTAGTGCCGGTGCAGACCTGTTCGTAAGTGGGATATTCCACCAGGCTGTTTCCGTATCCGACCTCTGTTTCGCAGACGCCGTCCAGTCTGGACATGTATTCTTCCATGCCCCAGAAACAACCGCCTGCCAGGTAAATGGTTTTATGCTGATTCAAATCGGCAGCCTCCTTTCCGATGCTGTTTCTTACGATTCCCTGATCGGACAGTCTTTATTCCCGCGAGCAACGAGCCAAACGGACACGCTGGCGCGTCCATTTGGCAACTGCCGCAGGAAATACTACTCGGCATTCTGCTGTGCTTTCAGCAGATCGCGGATTTCCGCCAGCAGTTCTTCCTGTGTCGGGCCGGCTGGTGCAGCTTCTTCCTTTTTTTCTTCCTCGTGACGGAGACGGGAACTGATCATGGCTACCGCCTTGATCATAAAGAACATACAGGCGCCGATAATCAGGAAATCCAGAATATTCTGAAAGAAAAGCCCGTAGCGGACGGCAGCTTCGGCCTTAATAATTTCGCCCGCCGCATCTTTTACAGCCGGGCTGAGAACAATTTTAAAGGTATCAAAATCAGCGCCACCCGTGACTGCGCCCAAAAGCGGCATCAGAATATCGTTTACCAGAGAGGTAACGATCTTACTGAACGCCCCGCCTATGATGACGCCGACGGCCATATCGATGATATTCCCTTTCAGAATAAACGCCTTGAATTCCTGCATGACTCCCTTTCCCTTACTCATGATTAAATCCTCCTTCTCTTTTGTGGAGTACCCTCACAAATCTGGATAGAAAGATTTTCCGAGAGTACTCTGGTACTTCATTGCATAAATGACACAGCAATAGTGGAAAATCATCTGAGGAAAGGACGTCGGTTTACAGCTGTTACTCCTTTAACGGCAGATACAGTTCGATGTAATAAACTGGCTGGCTGACATCGGCCTCCTCCGGCACAGCTGTCTGCATCTCATCGACCGCGCAGCTCAGCAGAAATCCGCCGTAGGCCGTACCTTCCAGCTTATATCCCTGATCTCTGGCCCAGCAGACCGCCTTCATGATGGAGCGGGTGTCCGGGATGCGGCTGGCGGATGCGATAACCGTATAGACGCACCGCTCATGCTGAATAAAGAGGCGGCCGGATAACTGTTCCTCCAGTCCGATGATGGCAGCGGTATCTGCGGCGAATAAGTAGTATTCATCCACCTGACCCGGCATGCCTTCCCTGAGTTGATATTCCTGATAGATATAGCATAAATCATGAACGGCCAGCTTGTCAATGAGAGTCTCATCAACCTTGTAATAGCGGCGGAGCGGGCGTATGTCATAATCATTTAAATAATCGTCAATATTTTTATAAAGCTGAGTAAGATACTTTAGATGGATCAAAGAACGCCGGTGCCGTTCCACTTCCCGTTCTTCCTCTGCTATTTTTTCCTGAATCATGGTATAATAAGAACCAAAGGAACTCTGATGAAGAATTCGGTTGATATCCTCAATGCTGAAGTTCAGCCTCCGGTAGAACATGATGTCGAGAAGCTTTCTCATATCCTCATAGCTGTAGCACCGGTAGCCGTTTTCCAGCTTCTGCGGAGTGATGATGCCCTTTTTTTCATAAAAACGGAGCGAGTCGCGGCTGATGCCCAGTCTTTTCGACACGTCTCCAATCGTATACTGCTTCATAATAAGATCCCCTCTTTTATTCTTGCGAAGGCAGCGAGCAAGGTAAACATGCTGGCATGTCCATTTAACTGCCATTCCCTGATATTTTAGCACAAACAGCACGGGAGGGGACCTTACAGTTTTCTGTCTACGTTTACAAAATTTTAACATGTAATTACAAGAATTCTCCGACTTCTAAAATGGTGAGATGAATTGCAAGGTTTTATGGTCATATTGTGTTTTGGTGTCGATTTTTCTGCTTTTTGTGATCATAACCGTTGATGGGGAGTATATAGAAAAGATATAGAAAAAAGAAAAACGAACACTTGTTCTAACACTGGAAGTGTGTTATAATAGAATCAGTCGATATAGGACAGGAGGCTGATTCTATGAGAGAATTGGACAATAATGCACATTCGGTATTTTTGATGTATTATCATCTGATTATGGCTGTGAAATACAGGAGAAAGGTAATTGACGACCCCATTTCAGAACGCGCAAAGGAGATTTTCTGCTATATTGCCCCCATGTATGGCATTATGTTTGAAGAGTGGAATCATGACTGTGACCATGTACATGTGATGTTCCGCGCACAGCCCAGGAGTGAGCTGAGCCGGTTCATCAACGCATATAAAAGCGCAAGCAGTCGTTTGCTTAAGAAGGAGTATCCGGAGATCCGTTCGAAGCTCTGGAAAGAGGCGTTCCGGAGCCAGAGCTTCTGTCTGCTGACGGCCGGAGGAGCGCCGATTGAAACAATCCGCGCCTACATAGAAAGCCAGGGGGAAAAGTCATGAATAAAGCGCTGCGGTTCCGGCTCTATCCGAACCGGGAACAGGAAGGCTTGATGAAGAAAACCTTTGGCTGCTGCCGGTTCATCTATAACCGTATGCTGGCCGATCAGAAGGAGGCCTATGAGAAGGATAAAAGCTGTCCGAAGCTGACACCGGCCATGTACAAGGGAGAGTTTCTGTGGCTGAAAGAAGTGGATTCCCTTGCGCTGGCCAATGAGCAGCTGCACCTGCAGTCTGCGTATCAGAAGTTTTTCGCTGACCCAAAGACCGGTTTCCCACGTTTCAAATCAAAGCATCGCGACCGGGACAGCTACACGACAAATCTGGTCAATGGAAATATTGTATTGGACGGGAACCGCCTGAAACTGCCGAAGCTGACACCGGTGCGGATTGTGGCGCACCGGGAGATACCGGAAGAGTGGAAGCTTAAATCCGTAACCGTGGTGAGGGAGCCGTCTGGGAAGTATTATGCAAGTATCCTGTATTCCTACGAAAATCAAGTGGAAGAACAGAAGGAAGCAGAGCGGTTCCTGGGCATTGACTTTGCCATGCACGGCCTGGCAGTGTTCCCGGACGGGAGCAGCGCGGACTATCCGGGGTATTACAAAGAAGCCCGGGTAAGACTGGCGCGGGAGCAGAGACGGCTGTCTCACTGCGAAAAGGGGAGCAGGAACTATGTAAAGCAGAGACGGCGTGTGGCAGTGTTCCATGAAAAGATCCGCCACCAGAGGAACGATTTCCAGCATAAGCTGAGCTACCGATTGGCAGAGGAATATGACTGTATCTGCATCGAGGACTTGAACCTGAAAGGGATGAGCAGGGGACTGCACTTGGGCCAGGGAGTGGCTGACAATGGCTATGGGGCATTTGTGGAAAAGCTGGAATATAAACTGAAGGACAGGGGAAAGAAACTGATCCGTGTGGACCGGTTCTATCCGTCCAGCAAGAAATGCAGCTGTTGTGGAAGGATCCGGAAGGAGCTGAAGCTGTCAGAACGGATATACTGCTGCGAATGTGGGAATCAGATGGACCGGGATCAGAACGCAGCAATCAATCTTTGTGAAGAAGGGAAGCGTCTGTATCAGGAGCTGAGAAAAAGTGCGTAGCCGCACTGAAAGAATTGCCGTATCCGGCAAAAAAGAACCGTGGGACGCACGGGGATAGCCTGCAGATACTTGGCTCGATGAGCCATTGAACAGGAAGCCCCCACTTCAAGATTTACAAATCTAAGTGGTGGGAACGTCACCGAAGTTAGTCTTGTAAAAGAAAAACAAATGTGATATTATAATAATAGTAATTAATATTGATTTTAACAAATATAGGAAATGATACTATGAGAGTCGGAAAGGGGTATTCACATGGGTGAAACAAAAAAGAAACTGGTAAAATGTCTGGTATGCGGCGCGGTATTTGAAGATGGGGTAAGCGTATGTCCCGTATGCGGAGTGGGACCGGAGAACTTCATCCCGTTTACGGAGGAGGAGAAGTCCTTCCACAGAGACACGGAAGAGATATTTCTGATTCTGGGAGGCGGCGCGGCAGGGTTAAACGCGGCAGAGGCCATAAGAGAACGGAATTCCACAGCCTCCATCGTGATGGCGACGAATGAGGAGATACTGCCCTACAGCCGTCCCATGCTGACGAAATCCATGCTGGGAGAGAACAACAGGGAACAGCTTCTGGTTCACGACGCACCGTGGTATGAGGAGAACCGGATTTTAACCCTGACAGGAAAGACGGCGGAGAAGATCGATCCGGAGGCCAGAGAAGTGACCTTTTCGGACGGAATCCGTTTAAAATATGACAAACTGGTTTACGCCCTGGGTTCGGAATGCTTTATTCCACCGATTCCAGGTCATGAGAAGCCGCAGGTTATAGCGATCCGGAGAATCACCGATACGGAAAAAGTAGGCGCCCTTCTTCCTCAGACGAAGCACGCCGTGGTAATCGGCGGTGGTGTTCTGGGACTGGAAGCAGCCTGGGAACTGAAAAAGGCGGACCTGGAGGTGACGGTTCTGGAACTGGCGCCGCAGCTGATGGGCCGTCAGCTGGATGCGGGAGCCGGTGAATTCCTGAAGGATCTGATTCAGAATGTAGGAATCGCCATCCATTTAAATGTGAAGATTGAGGCGATCGAGGGAGAGACGGATGTGACGGGAGTGCGTCTGGGCGACGGCACCGTAGTTCCGGCTGAGCTGGTGGTAGTATCAGCCGGTGTCCGTGCAAATGTCGGTGTGGCAAAAGACGCGGGAGCGGAGATCGGAAGAGCCATCAAGGTCAATGCATTTATGGAGACCACCATTCCGTCCGTATACGCATGCGGAGACTGCGCCGAGTATGAGGGAATCAACTATGCGATCTGGCCGCAGGCGGTGGAGATGGGCAGGACAGCGGGCGCCAATGCGGCCGGCGACGGCCTTGTTTACCACACCGTACCCGCAGCACTTACCTTTAACGGTATGGAAACTTCCCTTTTTGCCGTGGGCGACGTGGGAAAGAATTCCGAAATTGAGTATACGGTGAAGCACGAGGAAGACCCGGAAAAGAAGATCTATAAGACCCGGTATTATGCGAATGGCAGATTGACTGGAGCGATTCTCATCGGTGATACGAAGGAGATGCAGAGCGTGACGGAGGAGATGGAGCAGGCGTAAAATTTCCGAAATAGCATGGCGGGAAGTAATGAATTTTAAAATATAGTCTAAATTAATAGAAAACAGCGGCCACGTGTATTGTGTGCCGCTGTTTTACTGTTGTCAGTTTTGCCGCTATCTGCTCTACTGTTTTCCGCGAAGTGCCTGAAGCGTATTCTGAATTTCTCCGCGAAGTGCTGTTTTGTCAGCCGGTACGGAAGCGATCATCTGCTGAATACGGCTCACGCAGTGATCGTTGCCGACTTTTGCGAGAGATTTAAGTGCAGCCACTTTTACTTCATCTTCGGGTGAGTCGAGGAGTGCCATCAATACATTGCTGGAATCGTCGCCCACGGCTGAAGCACATGCTTCTGCTAAATGTACCTTTGTCTCTGAATCAGAATTTAAATAACTTTTCTTAATCTTATCCCATTTGCCCTTCTGAACCAGTTTTTCTAATGCTTCTGTTGTTGCTCCTTTTGATGAACCAAACATATTATTCCCCTTTTCTAAGTGTAAAAACGTCTAAAAATATTATAACATGAATATTTCATTTTACAATACAATTTGTCGGAAAATAATCACCAAAATTATTAAATGTATATAAAGTGTGCGCGGCCAGAGTCTTAAACCAGGGAAATCTTATAGGCCTTCATCCAGTAATCGATCTGAAGTATATAGGCCAGCATCTGCGGACCGGCCATCAGCTGGCCGTACCATGGTTTTCCGTAATCGGAGGGATTTTGAAGAAACGTCTCCAGTTTTTTTCTGTCCAGAAACTGCATGACAGGCGAGGTCGAATCGTTCATGATTTCGAGGACACGGCTGGTGAGGAGTTTTTCGTAATTCGTGTCGTAAGTCTTCGGATAGGGCGATTTCCTGCGGAACAGGATATCGTCGGGCAGAAGGCCTTTCCCGGACTGACGCAGAAGGTTTTTGACCAGGCCATCCCTCGTCTTCATATTCCAGGGGACATTCCAGACGTATTCCATGATCCGGTGGTCGGCAAACGGCACCCTGGCTTCCAGGCTGGAATACATGCTGGCGCGGTCCATGCGGTTTAAAAGCGTCTGCATGAACCATCGAAGATTTAAGTAAGAGATTTCCCGGCGGCGCGCCTCTGTGGGCGAGTCTTCGGACAGGGCAGGAGTCTCTGCGACAGACCGCTCATACGTTTCTTTGACGTATTCGTCCATCTGCAGGTAATCGAGAAAATCATCTTTCAGAAGGACTTTTCTTGCCTCTAAGTCCATCGTCCATGGGAAGGTGTGGGCCCGGAAGCATTCCTCCTTGTGGAACCAGGGATAGCCGCCGAATATTTCATCGGCGCATTCGCCGGTCAGGGCCACCTTGTTATGCTCCTTGACCAGAGAGCAGAAATGCAGCATGGACGAATCGATGTCTCCCATGGCGGGCAGATCGTGGGCCAGCACCGAATCACAGAGACGGTCGGCCTGATCGGTGTTGCCGCACTCCAGATAGTGGTGGTCGGAGTCCAGAAACTCCACCATCCGGTCCACAAACGGGCGGTCCTGAGAGGGCTGGAAGGAATTGGCCTTGAAATACTTATCATTGTTCACAAAATCAAAGGAAAACGTGGTCAGTTTTTTTCCCTGCTTTTTAAGCTCCGCGGCGCAGACGGCGGAAACCAGGCTGGAATCCACTCCCCCGGAGAGGAAGGTACAGATGGGAACATCGGAGACCATCTGGCGTTTGATAGAGTCCTGAACGAGAAAGGCCGTCTTCTCAATGGTCTTTTCGTAGCTGTCCTCATGAGGAAGGCTCACTAATTTCCAGTAACAGTGGGAAGAGACGCCCTCGGGGGAACAGATGAGAAAATGGCCGGGGAGAACTTCCTCCATACCGGCAAATACACCACAGCCATACGTTCTGGCGGGACCGATGGAGAAGACCTCATTCAGTCCCTTCCGGTCCAGTTCCGGCCGGATGCCGGGAACGGCTAGGATTCCTTTCAGTTCCGATGCGAACAGAATCTCGTCGCCGCGAACCGTGTAGAAGAGAGGCTTTACACCCGCACGGTCGCGGAACAGGATGACACGGTCGTGTAAGGCGTCGTAAAAGGCGATGGCGAAGATGCCGTTCAGCCGCTTGACAAAGTCGGGGCCGTATTCGATACATCCGGTGAGAATTACCTCCGTGTCACTGGTGGTGGCGAAGGAGTGTCCCTGCGCGCGCAGTTCCGTCCGCAGCTCCTCCGTGTTATAAAGCTCCCCGTTGTAGGCGATGGAATATGTGCGGCCTCCGGCCTCCTTTTCCATGGGCTGATGTCCGCTGACCAGGTCTATGATGGACAGACGGGCGTGGGAGAGACCGGTATGTTTGCTCAGGCAGACGCCGGAATCGTCGGGGCCGCGGTGTCTTTGCACCGCGGCCATGTCTTTTAAGATATCCCGGTAACGGGCCTCCTCTTCTAAGTAATTGCGATGCGGGTTATAAAAGCCTGCAATTCCACACATGGCAGATTCCTCCATTTCATTAAGATGCGTGATTACAAAAGTGCAATTTGATAAAGCGTGATTCAGGATACGTATTTCCGTTACTGTTGCTGCTACAACAGAAGGCAGCCGGTTAAAAAGGCAAAGAGAAAACCGATTAAGACCGGCGGAAGATTCTTACGGGCCAGGTCTAAGGGGCTGACGTTGCAGATTGCGGCCACGGGGATAAGCCCCCAGGGAACGATGGTACCGCCTCCCACGAAGATCGCGGTGATCTGGCCGAGAGAAGCCAGCACCGGTACCGAAGCGCCGACGGCGGTGCCGAAGGTGTGTGCCAGGGAGCCTGTCAAGGGAAGGCCGGAGAAACCGGAACCGTCGAGACCGGTCAGACTGCCTACGACCATCTGGATAAAGGCTGCCATATATTTGTTTAAGGGCGCATTGTGAGCCAGCCAGACGGCCCAGTCATTCATGATGCCGCTCTGGTACTGGTCGCCCATGATCGTGGTAATGCCGCTGCCGCCAAGGAAGAAGAAGGCGCCGATGATAATGACGGGGGCGAAGATCTTGATGGCGAAGAGGAAGCCGCCTGTCACGTAATCGGTCACCTTTTCCAGCGACTGTCTGCCAAATCCGGCGACTGCGCCGGCACACATCACCAGTACGGCGGTGCCGGAAACCATGCTGGTGGCGTCTCCGCCCTTTAGGTCAAAGGCCAGCATCAGAAGAATATCGGCGAGAAAGGCCGCGGGAGTGAGGACCGCAATGGCGATGGCCGCTTTTGTCACTTTCTTCCGCTCCTCAGGCAGGGCCTCTGCGGACACGGTCTCGGTGGCTGCCATACTCTTACGGTTTAAAAGATATGCGGCGGTTACGGTGACAATTCCCATGACCCAGAAAACGGGACGGCCCTGGGTGAGAATATCGGAAGTGGAGATTCCGGCGGCACCGGCGGAAATGGCAGGCGCACCCTGGATGACGAAATCATAGCTTAAAGCGATTCCGTGACCGAAAAGGTTCATGGCCATGGCCGCGGCGAGCGGTTTTAAACCGGCCTTGACTGCAAATGGCAGCATAATCGCGCCGACTAAGGCCACGGAAGGTGACGGCCAGAGGAAGAGGGAGAAGAGCAGCATGGTGATTCCGAGAATCCACCATGTGACGGAGGGGGTCTTCATGATTTTCGACATGGGGACCATCATCAGGTAGTCGCTGCCTAAGTCTTTTAAGCATTTGGACAGAGCCGTTACCAGGGCGATGGTGGCTATGACTTCCATGAATTCTTTCGCAGCGAACAGAATAGAATTAAACACGGTCATGATTCCGCCTGTTATGGAACCAAGACCGATGACTCCGAGGAGAAATAAAAAGGCGATACAGACGGCGGGGGTGTCTTTTCGCAGGACCATGACAGCGAGAATTACAAGAACACCGATTAGATAAACATAGTGCAGAGGGGTCAGCACTACGGCAGAATCGAACATAAGAACCACTCCTGAATTTAGAATATAATCCATAGTATGAAGCGCGGGAAGGGCCAGTGCTCAATAGTTGCGAAAATTTCAGCGGAAGCTTGAAATTTGCCCTGGCATCTCCTATACTTAAACCTAAAGGAGAACACATATGCAGATCACATCAGTTCACATCAGGAATTTTAAATCCATCCGTGAGATGGAGATTCATGGTATCGAAAATGCCCTGATTCTGGTGGGAAAGAACAACACGGGGAAGACCTCGGTGCTGGATGCCATCCGTGCGGTGGCTGGTTCTTACCAGATACGGGAGAGCGACTTTAATGAAAGAAAACAGAATATTGAGATATCCATCACCCTGAATTTTACAGAGGAAGATCTTCATATGTTTCATCGGGCGGGAATCGTGAGCCAGTACAAGCGGTATGACGCATGGCGCAGGGATTTCTGTGCAAAGCTGCCGTCGTATGAGGAGGAAGCCCTGTCATTTACATTTGTGGTAAACTGGAAGGGGGAGTCCCGCTTTTTCGACGGATATAAGAAGAACAACCGGTATATCCAGGAGGTATTTCCCAGGATTTATTATATCGATACCGAGCGTCAGCTAAAACAGTTTCAGGATGATCTGTTCATGTTCCAGGAGGATGAGCAGCTGATCAGACTGCGCGCCCACGTCTGCATGTTCGATGCGGCAAAGGAGTGCAACCAGTGTTTCAAATGCATCGGTCTGATCAATCAGAAAAAACCGGAAGAATTGAAGCTTTACGAGACGTCCAAGCTTCTGGAATATAAGATGTATCAGCTTAATTTAAAAGAGTTTACGGAAAAGGTCAACGCCAATTACAGAAAGAACGGCGGATTCGAGGAAATCAAGTTCACCTTGAACTGCAATCCGGATGAGATGTTTCATGTGACGGCGGAGACGTACCACGAAGAACACGGGCGGTTGAACCCCATCGAAAATCTCAGCGGGGGCATGAAGAGCATCTATATGCTGTCGCTGCTTCAGACGTACACGGACGATGAGAAACGGATCCCCAGCGTGATCATTGTGGAAGATCCCGAGATTTTCCTTCATCCTCATTTGCAGAAGATATCCAGTGAGATCCTGTACCAGCTGTCGAAGAAGAATCAGGTGATCTTCACGACCCATTCGCCGAATATGCTGTTTAACTTTACCAGCCGCCAGATCCGCCAGGTGGTGCTGGACGAGGAAGACTATTCCGTGGTGCGCAAACGCACGGATATCGACGCCATTTTAGACGATCTCGGTTATGGGGCCAACGATTTCCTGAACGTGAGCTTCGTCTTTATCGTGGAGGGAAAACAGGATAAGAGCCGGCTGCCGCTGCTGCTGGAGAAGTATTATTCGGAGATTCACGATGCTAACGGCAATCTGTCCCGGATTTCGATTATCACCACCAACAGCTGTACCAATATCAAGACGTACGCCAACTTAAAATACATGAATCAGGTGTATTTGCGGGATCAGTTTTTGATGATCCGCGACGGTGACGGAAAGAACCCGGAGGAACTGGCGGGCCAGCTCTGCCGGTACTACGACGAGCGGAGCCTGGAGGATGTCGATAAGCTGCCGAAGGTCACGAGGAGAAATGTGCTGATTCTTAAGTACTATTCCTTTGAAAATTACTTCTTAAATCCAAAGATTATGGCGGAGCTTGGAATTGTGAAGAGCGAGGAGGCATTCTATGAGACGCTCTTTTCCAAATGGCAGGAGTATTTATACCGCCTGCAGTCAGGCCGCCATCTGACAGAGGTGCTGGGAGGGATGCTCTCATCTGTGGAAGAATTGAAGGCGCATATGGAAGAGTTTAAGATCTATATGAGAGGCCACAACCTCTATGATATCTTCTATGGCCCGTATAAGAAACGGGAGACGGAGATTTTGAGAAAGTACATGGAGCTGGCGCCGAGAGAGGATTTTAAGGACATATTGGAGGCCATCGACCGGTTTGTCTATTTTGACAGCAGGAAAGTGGACGCTTAAGGCACGAGGCCCGGCCGCCATGGAAATGAGAACTGACAACCGATAAAAGTTAGGAAAAGAGAGGTGAGATGGCATGTTAATCGCTCAGTTTTTACCCCTGATCTCAATCATTTTTAACGCTGTGCTGCAGTTGGCAAAATTGGCTGCACTGATCTGTTTTATTCTGTGCTGTATCAAATATTTGAAAAAATAAGCGAACATATAAGAGCCGCTGGACAGAAGAAAGCGGGCCGGAAAATCCTGCCATATTTTCCGGTCCGCATTTTTGATATTGATGATGGAAACGGACTACGCTTTTTCTACCGGAAACAGGATCGCTGTCTCCAGTTCTTCCGCAGAAGAGACCATATTCTCATCCTTTAGATACCGTTCAATGCTGATTCCGGTAAGCTGGTATTCCGGATGCTGGTCCAGATATTGACCGATCGCCTGATACCCGGTGTGTACCTCCTCCAGCGGCCCCTGATGGATCGCGGTGACACAGAGGGATTCCGGCAGAAGCTTCGTGTCCGGATGCGCTTCCGCTACCTGAAGCTGTGCTTCCACCTCCATCCTGTCTTCGTTGAATTCATTTCCCATGTAGACCAGCTGACAGGGACCCGCGCGGTGCAGGCCGCGTTCCTTTGCCTGTGCCATGAGGTCAGAGATGAGGCCGTGAATGTCCTGGGCCTTGACGGCAATGGTGCGTTTAACGGAGAAGACACGCTGCTCCGGTGTGTTCATGACAATGACGTGATAGTTCCGATTCATGGTTATGCCCTCCTTAAAATGGGAGATATCCCGTTCCATGCAGGTGAGCGTCTCCGTCAGACTGGCCGCCTGCTCTTTTACGCGCTCGTACTGAAGCAGAATCTGGATATTTAACTCTGCCTCCGTAAGCGTCAGCAGCCGTTTGATTTCGGCCAGTGAGAAGCCGTATCGCTTCAGCTTCTCGATTCGCTGAAATGTGGGGATCTGGCTGCTGTCATAGTAGCGGTACCCGTTCTGTTCGTCCGTGGCGGCCGGATGCAGCAGGCCGATGCGGTCGTAATGGCGCAGCATCCTTGCGGAAATGCAGCAGAATTTTGAAAATTCTCCAATGGTAAACATAGGACCTCCCGAAGTGAAATGGTGTTGTGTTGATATCGCGTTGTCAGGTGTAGAACCGGTTCTGAGTGTATTGTACACCTTCCCACTGTGATAAGGTCAAGAGGTAATTTTTCTTAATCCGCGGTGTGTCCGTTCTGCCCCGGCAGACTCCGCTTTCTGTTCCTGTTTCGGCAGTAAGAAGCTGTAAATGTGTGGGATTTTTCTAAAAGCCTGCCGCAAAGTTCGGAACTCGCTGCGCTCAGACAACCGCACTTTGCGGCAGAACGAAAAACCCCACGCATTAACAGCTTCTAACAGCCTGCAAATGTCACAGAAAACGGAGTCTGCCGGGGCAGAACGGACACACCGCGGATTAAGAAAAATCTTGAATTTAGAAAAGATAAAAGCAAAAGATAAAAAACAAGAGATAAAAAACAAGAGATAAAAAGCAAAAGATAAAATAATTAATTAAAAGTGTACAATTATAATATTGCTGACATAGCATGTCAGGTTTTATCTGATATGATGAAAAACGAGGTGATAGCAATGATAGAGAGCCGGCTGTTCAAAATTATTTACCATCTGATGGAAAAGGGACAGGCCACTGCACCGGAGCTGGCGGAGAAGTTTGAGGTGTCGGTGCGGACGATTTACCGGGATATTGATAGGATCAGCGGGGCGGGGGTGCCTGTCTATTCGGTGGCGGGACGAAGCGGGGGAATTCGTTTGCTGGACCGATTTGTGCTGGAGAAATCGCTGCTTTCGGAAGAGGAGATGAGGGATATTCTGTTCGGCCTGCAGAGTCTGGCGGCGGTTCAGAATTCTGATATGGAGACGGTTTTATCGAAACTGAGGGCTGCGTTTCAGATGGCGGATACGAGCTGGATCGAAGTGGATGTTTCCCGCTGGGGAAGCGACCCGGAGAGGGAACGGCTGGATTTCAACGTGCTGAAACAGGCGGTTATGGCGAGACGGCAGATCCATTTTAAGTACTATGGTTCCAATGGAATGGCCAGTGAGCGGGACTGCCATCCGTACAGGCTGATCTATAAGGACAAGGCGTGGTATCTGTATGCGTGGTGCCTGGTCAGAGAAGATTTCCGGCTGTTCCGTTTATCGCGGATAAAGGAGATTGTGCTGACGGGGATCCTGTTTGAGCGGATACCGGAAGGAACGGAGCCGGATCTGACACGATGGGAGAAGGAAAGAGAGCCTGTCTCTGTGGTTCTGCGTTTCCCGAAGGAAGCGGCCTCCAGAGTGTATGACGTGTTCGATGACCGGGCGGTTACGGATAGCGACGGGGAACTTACTGTCCGGGCGGTTTTGCCGGACAATGAGTGGCTGTACGGCTTCCTGATGTCCTTTGGAGATAAAGTTACCGTGTTGAGTCCGCTTTCTTTGAAGCGAGAGATGGAAAAGAGACTGAAGTCTGCACTGCAGCACTATGAGGAGAAACGATGAATATCAGAGAAGAAATGGAAAAAAGAAATGGTAATCAAGAGGCGTTTGTATTTCAGGATTTAGAGGTGAAGCCCGAGCAAATCCGGGCGGTTTTGATTAATGAGGTGGTGCCATCAAACCCGGCGGATGACTTTTACGGCGGTGACGGGGCGGCCTATTTATCGACGGCAATTCCGCTGTTTCAGAAGGCCGGAGCACAGGTGAACAATGCGGGAGAACTGCTGGAGCAGGGCATTTACCTTACAAACGCAGTGAAAATGCCCAAGACGGCCCCGGCCATTGAGAGAAGCACCATCGAAAAAAGTCTGCCGTATCTGGAGTGGGAGCTGTCTCTCTTTCCCCATGTGAAAGTGATCATGCTGATGGGGGATGTGGCGAAAAAGGCCTTTAACATGATAAGCAAAAAGGCCACTGGGAAAAATGTGATACCGTCGGTGTCCACCTATAAGATACGAAAGAGTGAAATATGGTATCAGGGTATCCGGATAATGCCTTCCTACATTATGACCGGGCAAAATATTTTAATTGAGAAGTCGAAGGCCGAAATGGCGGCTGAAGATATTTCCGTCATGCTTTCCATAATCAAAGAATAGAATATGCCTGCATCATACCGCACCGCGGAGTTAAACCGCGGAGGTATGATGCAGGCATTGTTTGTTTGACAGGAGAGCCAGTACTGTTTATTGTTTCAATCCACGCCCTAAGGGGATATGGCTGATGAAGCGGCCATGTCCCGGCGCGAGAGACCGGTAATCCGTTTAGATCGCGTTACGCCTGACTGTCGTGTTCCGGGAGAAGGTCTGTTTTCAGCAGACCGTATAAATAGTAGTCGCACCAGGAAGAGACCATTTTTCCCTGCCGGATGCAGCCCTCCCGTGTGAAGCCGGCCTTTTCCAGCGTTTTGCAGGAGGCGGTGTTTCTTACGTCCACATCGGTCCAGAGCCTCTGAAGTTCCGTGCGCGTGAAGCAGAAATCCACCACGCTTTTCAGGGCTTCCGCCATGAGGCCATTTCCCTGACAGGCAGGCGAGAGGCGGTATGAGACCTTGGCCATCCGGTCGTTCTCGATTAAGTAGACCCAGAATTCCCCAATTACCTTATTGTCTTTCTTGCTTGCGATGCCCCAGTGGAAGCTTTTCGTTGGTTTCCGATTGGCGGCTGTGAAAAGCAGCTCCGGGTTTAAATCGTGTCTGCCGGGCCGCTTTCCCCAATAGAGGTACAGACCGGGATCGCTCAGCCACTCCCGCAAATCGTCAGTATCCTCCGGCCTGAGTTCCCTTAAAATAAGCCGTTCTGTTTCAAGTACCGGTTTTTTGGTCAGATAGTCTTTTAAACTCAAGGCAGCCTCCTCTCAGAATGTAAATACGCCAGACCAGTCGAAATCAGCCGATTCCTCCAGGCTTTTCGGCCAGGAAGCGCACCAGTCGGGCACACAGGGATGTGCCACCCGGTCGAGGCTGGGAGTATAGGGCTTCAAGTCGATGACCGGTGTGTTGTCACGTGCGTCGATATGGCTGAGTCCGATGATGCCGGCCGCCGGATCAATTCTAAGAATCTGCGCCGTTGAGAGCGCGACAGGGTTAGGGCGTTCCGGGGAGCGGGTGGCAAAGGTGCCCAGCGTATCCGGCGAATTGCGGTAGGGAGAGCTGACCTTGAGCACACTGCGGGAAGCTTCATTGTCACAGGCGTCGAACCACCAGAAGATCTGAATATGGCTGAAGCCATCCAGTCCCTCCAGGGCGGAACGATAAGGCTTTTCCAATAAAATGAGTGGCATTTCATTCTGAAATACAACTTTGCCGACAGGCTTTACTATGAGATTGTTCATGCTTTTTTGTCCTTTTTCGTTTTATTACGGCGCCGTTATCTTAATTGTAGCAAGTGTTTTTTATACTTCAACCCCTTTTAAGAAAAATTATAAAATTAGCAGAATAGGAGCAGTTTCTTCCAGTGCTGCGGCTGCCGGATGGGCTTTGGTTTCTGACGAACTCTGGGTTACAATTCACAGCAAAAGTACATCAAAACACCGAATGAGGTCTTTCACGAATTTTGTGTTTATGATACAATAAAACAGTGGTGGAGCAGGCGTGTGGCTGGAAAATAACACTGGCATTGTTAAAAAGTTAAAAACTGGATATTTGAAACGGTCCAATTTCGGTTTATAGTAAGTGCATTATCATTGAAAACCGGAAGGGAGACTTTGTATGAAAACGAACAATAATATCAGAAGAATGGTGATGACGGCGCTGTTTATGGCGCTGGTATGTACCGCGACGATGGTGATCCGGATTCCGACACCGGGTACGAACGGATATATCCATCCGGGAGATGCGCTGGTGATTCTTTCGGGAATCTTTCTTGGACCGGTTCAGGGGCTCCTGGCCGCAGGAATCGGTTCCGCGCTGGCGGATTTCCTGGGCGGATATCTGCTGTACGTGCCGGCCACCTTTCTGATTAAGGGACTGACCGCTTTTTGCTGCGGCCTTGTATTTCAGAGACTTTCAGCGACGGCCGGAAAGCGGACCGCCGGTGTGGTGATCGGAGGGCTGACCGACATGGTGTTTGTAGCCTGCGGGTACTGGCTTTATGAAACCTGTTTTTATGGAATGGCAGCGGCCCTGGCCAGCGTGCCGTCAAATTTGATTCAGGGACTTGGAGGCCTTGTTCTGGCCGTCATTCTGTATCCAGTCCTGGCTGTATGCCGCCGCTAGTACTGCATTGCGTAAATTCTTATGATATAGCACCCGCTATCTACGCCAGGAGCACGCCCACGAAGCTAGACGTAGGGTCCACTACGCCGTCGCTTCGCGGACGCACACCTGACGCAGATATCGGGCACTATATCACATTTATTTACGCAATGCAGTACTAGATGGAGCAGGAGGAAAAACGGCTGGAATAGCGCGGAGAAATTCCGGGAGGTTTTTTATGGCAATTGCAAAGAAGCATAAAAGAACATTAATCTATGGTGACAGCACCTATTACTGGTGGGTAAAGCGGGATGATGATTATGACAGACCCGTACTGCATATCGCGTCGGAGGACAAAGGGCTGATTGTGCTCTATCCTACGGAACAGTCTGGAGAGCGGCGGTATCTGGTATCCATCGGAAGAGTATTTAAGAACAGAACGACGAGCGGCTGCTGGCAGCGGTACCGGATTCCTGAACTGGGTGCAGGGAAGGAGCCTGACGCAGGCCAGGACACAGAGAAAACTGATGAGCCTGTTATGGAAGATTTTCCAGTTACGCCTGGATTGGTGGCCAGCCTTTTGGGCTGGTGCCTTAACGAGGGGGAGGCAGAGAGTGTGACATGGAACGGAAGAGATATCTGGCTGTAGGGAGGAACGGTATATGGCAGTATTAAACATGCGTTACGACGGAGACGAGATACTGAGAAAGAAATGCAAAGAAGTGAAAGAGGTGGATGACCGGATCCGGGAAATCCTTAATGATATGACAGATACGCTTCATGCGACGCCTAACGGAGCTGCAATCGCAGCGAACCAGGTAGGAATTTTAAAACGCCTTGTCGTCATCGATATGGGAACCGGGCTCATGAAGCTGGTAAATCCCGTGATTGTGGAACAGACAGGGGAACAGGACTGCATCGAAGGCTGCTTAAGCTTTCCGGAGAAATACGGAAGGACCATTCGGCCCCAGACCGTAATCGTGAAGGCGCTGGATGAAAATGGAGAAGAGGTCACTCTGACCGGAATCGATGAGATGGCCAAATGTTTCTGCCACGAGCTGGATCATTTAGACGGAGTCTGCTTCGTCGATAAGGTGACGGAGTGGCTGTGACCCGTGCCAAGTTAAAAAGCCCGCTGCTTGCGGGAATAAACAGACAGGAATCGGACGACTGGCTTTATGGCGGAAATGGAGGAGACAGATCGATGGAGTACCGTCAGATCAGACCGGAGGATGCCCGGGAATATGTGGAAATGATGCGATCCCTGGATTTAGAGACCGATATGATGATGCTGGAACCGGGGGAACGGAAAAATGACCCGGAGGCCGCCGCGGACATGATCCGGGAGTCTCTGGCAGCAGGCGATTTCTTCCTGATTGCCAGGGAAGGGGAGTCGATGGCGGGAGTTCTGACCGCCGAGCGGGGCCGCTACCGCCGAATCCGCCATGCGGCATATGTGGTAGTCGGAATCCGGGCCGGATACCGCGGCCGGGGCATCGGCACAGAGATGTTCAAACGCCTGGATGCATGGGCCGTATCCCAGGAAATCACCCGCCTGGAGCTGACCGTGAGAAAGGAAAATAAAGCCGCTGTCCATCTCTATGAAAAGAGCGGTTTTGTAATCGAAGGGCTCAGAAAGAACTCCATGCGTGTCGGCGGTGCCTACGCGGATGAGTATTACATGGCAAAATTTATCCCCCGGAATGAAGGGGCATAAAGCAGCACTGCACGAAGCGGCCAAACCGCTGAGTGCTCATAACAGGGAGGAACGATCATGCAATTACTATTTAAACAGCGGCTGTTTTCCTGGTTTGACAGTTACGACATCTATGACGAGAGCGGAAATACGGTCTATACGGTAAAGGGAAAATTAAGCTGGGGCCATTTGCTGGAAATCTATGACCGTTTCGATAACCATATCGGAACCGTACAGGAGAGAGTGCTCACCTTTCTGCCTAAATTTCTGATGTACATAAACGGACAGGAGATCGGAGAAATCCGCAAGGAACTGACCTTTTTAAAGCCCAAATTCACACTGGACTGCAACGGCTGGACGGTAGACGGAGACTGGCTGGAATGGGACTATCGTGTAAAAGACAGCGCAGGCAGTCTGATCATGACGGCCAGTAAAGAATTTCTCCACTTTTCAGACACGTACGTTCTCGATATTGTAAGGGAAGAGGACGCGCTCCTCTGCCTGATGATCGTACTCGCCATTGACGCGGCGAAATGTTCCGGTGGACAGGACTGAATTATTGCAACAGGAAATGTTACGGTTTATCTGCCGGATTCCCAGTGATCAGGCAACTTTAACCAGGAAGGCAGACGGGTATCCCGGCTGCCTTTTGCGGCATTTATCTGCATCTGCGTGAGGAAAAAGGCATCCCTTAAATCGGCGCCTTTAAGATCGGCATCCCGCAGGTCGGTTCCCAGAAAGCATGTTCCGAAGAGACGGCATCCCCTCAAGTCGGCCGCAATGAGAAAGGAAGAAGAAAAATCCATGGCACTTAAGTCTGCCCCCTGAAAATGATATCCAAGGAATCGCAGGGGCCCCGCGCCATTCGTCCCGGAAGTTTTACGGGACGAGGCGGAGTGGCTGCGGGCAGACCGCGAAATGCCACCCTTTTTCGAAGGCAGCTTCTGAGCAGCCGCATAATCGAGGGTCAGGCGGATCGTCTCCTTCAACAGATCGTTGGCGGCAGTGATCGTATCGTGGATCCCGTCTTCCGTGAGGTCTTGCCGGGAACCGTCTGCCAGCTTCTCTAAGCCGGTGAGTGCGGCATGGATACGTGGGCGCAGTGCGGATGCGGGGCGCAGTATTGCGGCTTCCTCCAGATACCACATGGCCTCGTGCAGCTTTAATTCAAGGAAGAAGACGCGGAACATTTCCTCCGGATCAGGAAGCTGCCGCCAACTCTTCCCCTGAAATACGATTTCTGTGGCCGTCTGCCCCGCCCCGAAGCAGTCGTAATTGATGCAGCCCTTCAGGCGGCGTCCGGACAGAGAACTGTGTACCTCGCAGGAGAAATCTTCACATAAGTGGGCGCAGGGAATCCCGGCTTCCTTATCGTCGGGGAATCCCTCCGCTTTGGAAAAATAGAGCGCCGTGCAGCATAGGCCGCAGCAGCGGGAACAGTCCGCGGCCAGACGTTCCCTCCTGTGGGAAATGAGGGCCGGGACCGGGGCTGCCCCACCGGATACCGCGTGCCGGTACGAGAAATTTTCGTGGATTGGTTCCATGTCATTCATCCTCCTGTACTTGTAACGGAAAGTATTCCATAGTATAATGCGGGTATCTGACAGCGTCAAGGCCCTGCGGGCAAGTGCTACATCAGGGGGGACGGTGTGCCACCCTGAAAATAATCCGGTAAAAAGGATCAGAGAAACGAAGGTGGAGAGATGAAGGAGACGAGCAATCCGGTTGTCTGGCAGTCCCGGACGTGGCTGATGGACGCGCTGGCGGCTCTGATGGAGGAAAAGAAATTCGAAGAGATCACGGTGGTGGAAATATGCAGGCGGGCGGATTTATCAAGGCGGACATTTTATAGAAATTATTCCTCAAAGGAAGACCTGTTTCGAAGCTGCTGCGAACGCCTGTGCAGGGAGTATGTCCGGTGTCTGGAACGGGATACCGCCTATTTTGCGGCGCATATCACAGAGGTGTATTTTTCGTTCTGGAAAGAGCATAAGACATTTCTGCAGTCTGTATGCAGGGATGATAAGATCTGCTGCCTCATCGAGGTGTCCAATACGTACTGGCCCGAAATTTACGGCCGTCTGCAATCGTACTGGAAAGAAACCATGAGCGGAGAAGAGCTGGAGTACTGTCTGTTTTTTAACATGGGAGGCTTATGGAATATTATGATGAAATGGCTTTTCGAAGAACCGGAGAGAAGCCCCTGTGAGATGGAGCGCATGATCCAAAGGTCTCTACAAAATTTACTGGCTGGCGATGAGAAAACGCCGGATAGGAGTGATGCAAAATGAAAAAATATACGAGAAAGGAACTGTTATCCATTCCAAACCTTATGGGATACTTCCGGCTTCTGATGATCCCGGTCTTTGTATATCTCTATCTCCATGCGGAGACGGACCGCGGCTATTACGCCGCGGCGGCTGTCATGGGAATATCGTCCATCACGGATATGTTTGACGGACTGGTTGCCCGAAAATTCAATATGATCACGGAATTCGGCAAATTTTTGGACCCGTTTGCCGATAAGATGACGCATGGGGCCATTCTCTTATGCCTGTGGACCCGCTATCCGTATATGGCAGTTCTGGTGGTACTCTTTGTCGTCAAGGAGGGCTTCATGGCGGTTATGGGCCTGGTGAAGCTGAGAGAGGGCAAGAAGCTTGACGGCGCCATGTGGTTTGGAAAGGTGTGCACGGCGCTGCTGTTTGTCGTCATGTTTGTGCTCATTCTCGTGCCACATATCCCGGCCGCGGCGGCGAATGCACTGATTGCTGTCTGCGCCGTGGTCATGGCTGCGACACTCATCCTGTACATACCTGTGTTTCGAAAAATGTGACACGCTCTGGTATTTGCGCCGGGAGGCCCTAGTGCTCAAAGCCATGCACCCAGTTACCCTTCAGGAAATAACGGAGAAAGACGACCGAGCTTAAGAACCAGGTCAGCGGATAGGCCCAGAATACCACGCGGATATCCGGAACAAAGTGGACGGTTACGGTGATGTACGTCACCCGGATGACACACCAGCAGACCAGCATAACCAGCATGGGAACCGTGGATTTTCCAGCGCCGCGGAGAATTCCCGCGATACAGTGGGAAAATGCCAGAAGAAAATAGAACAGAGTTACCGTGCGGGCCTGGGCCGTTCCATTTATGATAACCTGCGGATCATTGTTAAAGGCGGAGATGAGCAGGGGCGAGAAGGCATAGATGAAAATGCCGACGAGCTCCGCGGTGATGATGGAGCAGAGAATGCCAAAGCTGGCTCCCTTTTTCGCCCGCTCATACTGTCCGGCGCCGAGATTCTGGCTCACGAACGTGGTCAGGGCCATGGCAAAGCAGGTGATCGGGAGGAATCCGAAGCCTTCGATCTTCGAATAGGCGCCGCATCCCGCCATCGCCATTTTCCCGAAACGGTTGATATTGGACTGGACTACCACGTTAGCCAGAGAAATAACGGAGTTCTGGAAGCCTGCCGGGAGACCGTTTGCGATGATCTGCCGCAGAAGTCCTGTGTCAAACCGGATTTTCTTTAAGCAGACCCGGTATTCCTCCGGACTTCTCATGAGCCGGCGCAGACAGAGAAACGCGCTGACAAACTGGGAGATAATGGTGGCAAACGCCGCGGCCCCCACTCCAAAGTGAAAGATCCCCACCAGCACAAGATCCAGCACGATGTTGATGAGAGACGATATAATGAGATAGACCAGCGGATGGCGGCTGTCACCCACGGACTGCAGGATGCCGACAAACACGTTGTACATGACGAAGGACAGGGAGCCTGCAAAATACGTACGGAAATAGACGGTGGATTCCGGAAGTACATCTGCCGGAGTTCCCATCCAGACCAGAATAATCGGCGCCAGTACCACACCGATCACGGTCAGCACCACCCCTGCGGCAAGACCGAAGGCAATGGTGGTGTGAACGGCCTTCTGCACGTCACCGTGCCGTCCGGCGCCGTAATACCGGGCGATGACCACACCGGCTCCGATTGCGATGCCGCTTACGAAACCTACCATGAGGAAGATTAAGTTGCCGGAAGAACTGACGGCAGCGAGGGCATTGCTCCCCAGAAAATTGCCGACAATCAGGGAATCCGCTGTATTGTAAAGCTGTTGAAAAAGGTTTCCGAGAAATAAGGGAACAGCAAATGCGATAATTTTTTTCCAGATGGACCCCTCTGTCATCAGGGTCGAAGACGTGCTTTTTTCCATAGTAAATCCGCTCCGTAGTCATTGATCAATGTTTTGTATCAGTAGTGCGCAAGGGCGCCATCCTTTATTCTACTACAGAAACAGCGGGAATGGAATCAGTATTTTAGCGGTTTCTATCCACATACAGAATATTCACAGGCTAATCTTTCCAGTTCTGAACCACATCTTCAACAAGCTGTCCGGCTGTACCGCGGTTAAAGGGCATGACCCGGCCGTGGTATGGAAAATATACGAGATTTGACCAGAGCACCTCATAGCCGCCTTTCTCATACTCCCCGGCCGTCGGTAAATAGCTGTTACATCCATTGGTATAGCCGTTTAAAAAGAGCAGCGGCGTTCCGGCAGCCTCCATGACGTCAATGGAAATCCTGCACATGGCTTCATTGGCAATCCCGCATAGACAGCCGTCATTGAGGGAAAAGTACTGTATTTCCACCTCAGAAAACTGTTGTGAAATACTCTCGCCGTTAAGGCGTTTCACTTCCCGGAGCCAGTCGGTTCCATCGATGCCGGCCTCCTTAAGTGCCTCATCGGCAATCCGCTCCGCCTGTGCCAGGGAGGGAACATCCGCTGTAAAATGGCTGAAAACCGACTTCATGGTCAGATGAGTGACAGGCTCCGCTTCCATTGTGGGAAGAACGGCTGACACGGCCTGGCAGATAGCCTCTGCCGTCTGCTCCAGGGCCTTTTGGCTCTGAAGCCGGTATATTTTCTGATACTCTTCTGAAAATCCCTTCTCGGCCGCCTCGTAACCGTGAATTTCCAAATACTCTGTGTTTTCCTGATGAAACCGAGGCCGTACGTCTCCGGAAGCACCCTGCATCATCATGATTTTGCAGCCGAAGCGCGTCTCCAACTGCTCTCTTGTAATGCCAAAGTAGTCGGCTGATATGAGATAGTTGTCGCTGGAGAGAATGTTGGCATGGGCAGTGACCCGCAGCAGCAGCACCCTGGGAGATTCATTTTCCGGTGCGGTGACAGACAGGATTCCAAGCCGGTTGTCGAAGTCGGTGGAATCCGTTCTGCGGTTCAATCCCACAGTATTTTCTCCGATGCCCCAAGAAGCCAAGGCAGGAGACAGACTGTTCAGAGCGTCTTTTACAGCACTCTGCGCCATGCGGCATACGAAATCAAAGTATTCCGGTTCCTCTGCGGCGTTCGGTGCGGAGTGTGTATGGGAAAATGCAGTCATGACGTGATCGGTTCCCGTATGAAGCAGGTCCGCAATGAGGCCCCGCAGGACATTGGACAAATGGACGGTAAAGCCAAGACTGTCCAGGGTGATAAGACAGGCCGTTTCTCCTCCGTATTCCCAGACCATTGTCTGGAGCTTCAAGGGGTCGCGGATGCCCCTTGAGTGATTGTCCGGACGGAAAAATCCGACCAGTTCAACAACAGTTTCCGGTGTGATATCGGCTTCCCCGTATCCCATCCGCGCAGTCTCGTAAGTGTTCATCTGTAACAACCTCTTATCTTTCTGTTTTTTTCTTTCTATCCTTCCTGTTTAGGATACCCGAAATTCTGTGAAATCTCAATCTACCAGTCGCTTCTGTACTGTTTTGTACAAAAAAGAAGGACTGTTTTCCGCAGTCCTTCCATGATTATTTCTGATAAATGATTTTCCGTATGGCATGTATAGAGAGGCAGTACTGGTCCGCCAGCGTCTCCATGGACACTCCATTCTGCCATGCATCAAGAATAGCCTTGTTGCGTTTCCTCAGTTCCTCCCGGCCTCCGTTCCGTTCGCCCCAGGCCCTGTGCTGGTCTTCCCTGGCCGGAACATAGAGATATCCGGACTGAACGTAATTCTGCAGCTCTTCCACCAGTGAGGCGGGAAGAACCGCGGCCGCATTGATATATTTCATAGCGCTTCACTCCCTGTTTTTTATTGTCAGGCAGCAAAGCCGTACTTGATCAGCGACTGCAGCTACTCCATGCAAATGTCGCTGATTCTGCCGGCTTTGCATGGAGCAATACATCGTTGTTTTTCTTTTTGTTTCTGCACATGATTCTCACCCTTTTCAGAAAACTGCTGTGTTTCCTGCCGAAACACACCTTTAAGACCGTTTTAAGATACGCGCTTAGCTTAAAGCTGCTTCGCTAAGTGTTACCAGTATATCATTTTAGAAGGGGATATACAAGCGGCGAATGGGTTTTGGAAGTGCGGTATTAAGCATGAAATGCAAAGAAAATAGAGGGGAAGAAAAAACTTTATACCTTTTCTTTTAACACTTTTTCTTGTATAATAAACATTACAGTTGCATTAACATGTAATGTAATGACATACTTCCGATTCGCTGCTTGCGCAGTGGTGTGAATGAAGTGAAAGATAGAACCCGAGAAGATATCACCACCAAATTTGGTGGTGTTAATTGAAGGGCTGAAAGGTCGATAAATTTGACTTTCAGCGTTACTTCTGTTTTTTTAGAACAAGGAGGAAAAATTTATGTCGAAGGCCGAAGCTGCAAAGAAATTATATGAGGAATGTAAGGATATGGATATAGACGAAACTATGGAGTTGGTTTTAAATGCAGAGACAGAAGAACAGGATTTTTTTCTATGTTAAGTGATTTTATTTTGCAGAGAAAGCAAAAGAAAGTAATAGCTCAAAAGAGGTTCTAAATGAAAAAATACATTTTATATGCTGGTGTAAACGGGGCAGGGAAATCAACTTTATACAGGACTACACACTATCAGGATACGATGCCACGGATCAATACTGATGAAATATTGAGAGGTTTTGGTGATTGGAGAAATACTGCGGATTTAATGAAAGCAGGCAGAATTGCAATTGAACGATTAAATTCTTACTTGCAGGAAGGGATTACGTTTAACCAGGAGACTACTCTGTGCGGACATACTATATTGCGTACAATACACAGGGCCAAACAGTTGGGATATGGAATAGAATTACACTATGTTGGGGTTGATTCTCCAGAGATCGCAAAGCAGAGAATAGCAGAGCGAGTGAAAATGGGAGGGCGTGAGATACCAGACAAGGATGTTGAGAAGAGATTTGGAGAAAGCTTGAGAAATCTTCACGAAATAATTGATTTGTGTGACTTGGCTGCATAATATGATAACACAAATGAATTTCGCCGGTTTGCAATATATAAAAGCGGGGAGATTGTCAGAGTGTCAAAGAATATCCCTGATTGGTATATAAAATGGCAGAAAGGGTGTCATTAACTTGAAGCATTTATGGTTTAAGTGATCTGTTAAGTATAATTGAGAGTAAAAAGGTATGGAGAACATTTCTTCCATACCTTTATTTTTTTCACTTATATGGCAAATATTGTAGCGTAAATATTAAGGAAAATGAAAGACATGGGAAAATGATATCTGGTAGAATAGAGCCAGAAAAGGAAGGACACAGAAATGTATGTAGATTATGGCTATTATATCATACGTCCCTGCCGGTGCCCGGAATTTTTAAAGGATTTTTCCGAATGGATTCTGACTGTCAGCGGCTGCATCTGTGATGCGGAGCCGCAGCCATTTTCCTGCATGGCCAATGATGAAAGGCAAAAAGAGAAATACCGGAAACGGCTTGGGATGGAGAAACAGGAATTTATAGATTTTTCAGAAGAAACCCTGCGTCTGTTCGGGGAGGACCGGCTGGATACAGACAGTCGGTTCCTGTTCAAACAGGACGCAGAAGACATATACAGGCGTTATTTTTATAATCGGAGGGGTGTGGATCCGGGATACCGCCTGATCGGGATTGCGCTGGAAGAGGCGCTCCTGCCGTCTCTGGAGGACAGGATAATCCAAAAGAAAGAAGTGACTGGAACCGAAGAACGCCGATTCCTTGGTTTTGATCTTCTTGGCTGGGATATCTCAGGTTTCCACACGTACCTGTGCAATTCCCTTCAGGAAGAACTGATGAAACGGTTCGAATTGAAACCGGGAAGATTTGGACTTTTAGAGAATTCGAAAGAAGAAGTGGAAGCATTTGCAGATGCCATTCAGAACAGAGGAGAGCCGGTGGAGTGGATGCCGTTCGCGGTCTATGATGATACGCCGGCTGCGGCAGAAGGGAGTGAGATACATGGCAAAATTTGAAGCTGACTTAACAGGGAATCTGGATCATTTTAAAGAATACTTAAAAAATGAAATTTTAAACGGCAGTGTATCCGCATCGTTCGAGGACGAGCATGAGGAGGAGATCAACGGCGTGCGGTGCTGCACAATGGTATATGAGAGGTAACCGCGTCAGCCTGAATGTGACGATTCTGGGATATGAAGGGGAACTCAGGCTGACTGCCATCACTTCCGGTGGAAGCCAGGCCATGTTCTTTAAGCTCAATACATTCGGAGAGGAAGCCTTTTTAGAGAAGCTGGAAGAGGCTGTGAAGGCCTATAAGTGCAGACACACGCGAATGATAAGCGATTTATAAACGATTTATAACCGTGTGAGAAGGGGATCTGGGATGGACAGAAATATATATGTGACCAGATATACAGAGAGAAATGTGCTGCAGAAGCAGTATGGACTGGAACATGAGACCTTTGTGAATGATACGATCGGTTACGACGGCAGCGTATGGCTTCTGTTTGCCCGTTCGGTGCCGAAACGGATCAACGGGATGTTTGTGGATACCGAGGCGAATACGGACTACCATGCGCTGTGCCTATGGGTAAACTGGACGGATGGGACGCTGCTGGGGGGAGAGATGTATCCGCTGGGGTTTCATGAGATGAATTTTCATCACGTCATGCCTCTGGGAGAAGATATTCTTCTGGTAGGCGCCCGGTGCAGGAAATATAAAGACGGGACGGTGGAGAATAACGGAGTTCTCTTAAAAAAGGATGGCACAAAGCTGGCAGAGATGTGCCTGGGTGACGGAATCGAGAGCTGTATCGTGACGGAAGACGGCCGCATCATTACCGGATACTTCGACGAGGGCGTGTTCGGTAATTTCGGCTGGGACCAGCCGGTGGGTGCGTGCGGTCTGATCGTATGGGATTCCCGGGGACAGCGGTTGTGGGAGAATAAAAAATATCCGATCTATGACTGCTATGCGATGAATGTGGATGAACAGGGCGCGCTGTGGTTCTATTATTACGACGAGTTTCATCTGGTGAAGACTGATTTTAAGAGGGATGTCATCTACCGCCCGAAGGCGGAAGGATGTTCCGCGTTCCTGATCAGCCGGAGTCATACTGCTCTTATCATGGACGGCGGATATGGCAGACATTCCCAGTTTTACCGGTATGAGATAAAAGGGGATCAGTTGGGCAGCCGGGTGCCGTCGGAGGTGATTTTCAGGGAGAAGCCGCTCTTACTTTCCAGTTACCGGTTCCGCGGTGCAAAGGCCGTGTTGACGGACTCTGATGGACGGATGTTTTTTACTGAGGTGATCTAGCTATGAAAAAGTATGGAAATAGTTTGAGAATCCTGTTCTCTGCATCGCTGGTGTATTTTGTTGGATGCTTTTTACTTCGGAGGAAGCAGGACAGAGATATTTTTGCGGCATGGCGCCGGCGTCCATACTGCGCGGCTTTACGAACGCGATCCGAAAAAGCCCTGTCCGGGAAGGCGTGTCAGACCACGCAGTTCCGGACAGGGCTTTTTACTGTTTGTCAGGAGAGTCCGTCGTACCGGACCCGCTAGTTCATGGAATCTACCATTAAATTTGCCAGAGCACCAAGTTCCGCCATCTGGTCTTCCTTTAAGGAGGATTTGATCGTGATGGTTTCATCGAGTATGGTCATGTTCTTCATCTCGGAGATAATTTCTCCCATCTTACGTCCGGCTGTTACGCCCCAGGAACCATTTTCCAGGAGTGCCACGGTGCGGTTCTGCAGATTGTGAGCCTTTAAATCGAGGAGCAGGTGCTCCATACAGCTGAAGATGCCGCCGTTGTACGTCGCGGAAGCGAATACGAGGTGGCTGCAGCGGAAGGCCTCGGAGATGATGGTGGACGGATGCGTGGAGGAGACGTCATACATGACAATGTTCTTCACGCCGCGGTCTGCCAGCCGGCAGGCCAGAATATTCGCCGCATTCTCCGTGTTGCCGTAGATGGAACCGTATGCGATCATGACGGCTTTCTCTTCCGGTTCGTAGCTGCTCCAGGTTAAATACTTGTCCACATACCATGCGATATCGGATCTCCATACAGGACCGTGGAGCGGGCAGAGGATTTCGATGTCCAGTGCGGCGGCTTTTTTAAGCAGCGTCTGAACCGATGCGCCGTACTTCCCGACGATATTGGTATAATATCTTCTGGCATCAGCCAGCCAGTCACGTTCGAAATAGAGTTCATCCGCAAACAAGTTGCCGTTCATGGCGCCGAAGGTACCGAAGGCATCTGCGGAGAAAAGGATCTTGTCCGTGGTGTCATACGTCACCATGACCTCCGGCCAGTGTACCATGGGGGCCATCAGGAAGGTGAAGGTATGTCTGCCGGAACAGAAGGTGTCGTTTTCTTTCACGATTACGGCTCTGGTATCGATATCAAATTCATAGAACTGCTTGATGATCGGAATCGTCTTTGCGTTGCAGACCACGGAGACGTCCGGATATCGTCTGATCAGTTCGCCGAGTGTTGCGCAGTGGTCCGGTTCCATATGATTGATGATCACATAGTCCAGCGTTCTTCCTGCCAGAACGGATTCCACATTTTCGAAAAACTGCCCGGTGATTGCCCGGTCGACCGTGTCGAAGAGAACGGTTTTTTCATCTAAAAGAAGATAAGAATTATAGGAGATCCCGTTTGGAATGGGGTATGCGTTCTCGAACAGGGCGAGCCTGCGGTCGCTTCCGCCGACCCAGAACAGGTCATCTTTAATATTTTTTACACAGTACATAATGAAGCCATCCTTTCGTCATAATCTCACACATATAATTTCGTAAGAAGTATACTACAAAATCGGGGAAATGTCATTGTATTTTTATACGAACTTAGTATGAATTCAGCGGTCCATTACTTTATAGTATAACCGGAAGAAGAGATTTTTAGCGGAAACATCATTTTTTATTAAGACAGAGTGAAGACAGCCTGTTATAATGGGAGAAAAGAGACCTGATTTCCCATGAGGAAGATGGTTTTGTATTGGAACATAACTGGAGGTGTGGTAATAAATGGATGGAAAAAACAGAATCGTAAAGGACATTCTGGAGTCTGTTGAGAAAAACATGGGAACAGGGAAAAATTTGAGCCTGGAAGCATTGGAAGCACATACGGGGTATTCCCGTTTTTATTTGAACCGGATTTTTGCTGAGGAAACCGGCTGTACCATTCACCGCTATATTATGGAGCGGAGGCTGACGGAGGCGGCCAGAAAGCTGGTGGAGACGGACAAGACGATCGTGGAGATATCCGGCGAAGCGGATTATCAGTCTCAGCAGGCCTTTACACTGGCATTCCGGCGGGCTTACGGATGCACGCCGTTTACCTACCGGGAACGGAAGCATTTCACGCCTCTTCGTGAGCAGACAAAGCAGAAGAAGACAGGGATTACCGCCTTCTGCGAAAGAAAGAATAACTGGAGGTGTGCGGCATGAGTCTGGTACCGAGTGTGATCGAGACGACGTCAAAGGGGGAGCGCAGTTACGACCTCTTTTCCCGTCTGTTAAAGGACAGAATTATCTTTCTGGGGGAAGAAGTGAACGATGAGACGGCCCGGCTGGCGGTGGCGCAGCTGTTGTTTCTGGAGGCGGAGGACCCGACGAAGGACATTTCCTTCTATATTAACAGTCCGGGCGGTTCTATTACGGCCGGCCTGGCCATTTACGACACGATGCGTTATATCCGGTGCGATGTATCGACGATTTGTATCGGACTTGCAGCCAGCTTCGGCGCATTTCTGCTGGCCGGGGGGACGAAGGGCAAGCGTTTTGCTCTCCCTAACTCTGAAATCATGATACATCAGCCGGCGGTGGAGAAGATCGGAGGAAAGGCGACGGATATCCAGATCTATTCAGAGAAGCTTCAGCAGGATAAGAGACGGCTGAATCGGATTCTGGCTGAAAATACGGGGAGAACGGAGGAAGAGATCTGGCGGGATACGGAGCGGGATCATTTCATGAGCGCCGAAGAGGCGAAGGAATATGGGATTATTGATACGGTGATGAGAAAGAGAGAGGAAAAGGCATAAATCTGAAAAGAAGATACGAAAGGGGCGGCCGCCCTGATGATTGTACAATCATCGGTGCGGCCGCCCCTTATCGGCTGATGCCGTTTTATGAAACTTAATAGCCTGCACTTAATGCAGCAGCCAGGCTTGCGCCGACTACAGCGTATAAAATTAAGGACAGCACGATTCCCACTGCCATAACGATCAGTCCGGCGCGGCAGAAATTCTTCCTGTTCTCGTTTCCATTACCAAATGCCCAGACAAAATACATGATTACATTGACACATGGGATAGCCAGAACAATTAACGTGATCAGCCATTCCCCCATGGTCATGACAGCCTTATTAGAATCTGTCATCATTGTGTTGTTTTCCATACTTAGTACCTCCTGTAATTTAATCTATCTACCGTTAAAATTATATCACATACTGTCGTAATTTGTCTATTTTTTCTTTGCCGGGTTACAGGCTCCCCGGGGATTGCAGAACTGTGAAAAGCAGGTGCAGCAGGTTATGGGGCTCATAGATCATGGGCGGCCGGTCAGGAAACCAGTATTTCATGCGGATGATATAGAACACCACCATAAGGAAGATGCATACGGCTATGTAGACGGAAAACAGGCGCGCTTTTCGTTCCAGGACGTAATGCTCGTACAGAAATAAAAGCCCTCCGGCCAATAGCGGCAGGAGAAATGGATTGTACAGAAGACTGCCGTGGATATCCCCTTTTAACAACAGGACGGCGGCTCGGGTAAGTCCGCAGCCGGGGCATGGAATCCCCAATAAGAGCCGGGTTGGACACACCTTGCCAGCAGCGGCAGTCATGGCAGACAGAAAAACTGCGCACAGAAGCATTCCGGGCAGGCAGTGTCTGACATCGGAAATCAGATGTTTTATTCTTTTTTTATACAAAATTGGGCTGCGATTTTTTTTCATGATTACATGGCATCCTTTTCAGCGGTTGTGTGAAGCTGCAGATTTCATTATAAGGCAGTGTTGCCGCTTTTACAAGCTTGTGCCTCGAATAGAGGTTTGATATAATGAAGCTGTTTGATATCATGTAACAATTTAAACTGCAAAATTAAGATAAACGGGATGGGGGCGTCTATGATTAAAAAAACACATATTGTATTTCTGTCATTTCTCTGTGCCGCGCTTGGAGGCTGCGGGAGCAGCAGGCCATTGGCGGAGAAAGAGACTTCTCCTCTTACCGTCGTGACCGCCACAGATCTGCACTATTTATCACCGGAGCTTACGGATTATGGAACCGGATTTATGAGAATGGTAGGAAATGGGGATGGAAAGCTGACTCAGTACGCGCCGGAGATTACGGACGCTTTTTTAGAGGAGGTAGAGAAGCTGCAACCGGACGCGCTTATTTTAAGCGGAGATCTCAGTTTTAACGGTGAGAAGACAAGCCATGAGGAACTGGCCGGGAAGCTGTTCAAGCTGCAGGAACAGGGAATCCCGGTTCTTGTGCTGCCCGGAAATCATGATATCCTTTATCCGTTTGCCGCCCAATTTGAGGCAGAGACGGTGACGAGGACGGAACGGGTCAGCGGCGAAGAATTTCGTGATATATATGGCAGTCTGGGGTATCAGGACGCGGCTGGAAAGGATGAAGAATCCTTAAGCTTTCTGTATGAGCTGTCGGAACGGGTCTGGCTGCTGCTTCTGGACGCGAACACGGAGGACGCACCCGGCCGGATTAAGGATTCCACGATGCAGTGGGCGGAGCGGCAGATGAAACGCGCTGAGGAAGCGGGGGCCTCCATCATTACGGTGACGCACCAGAATGTCCTGGCTCAGAACAGACTTCTGTCACAGGGCTTCCTGCTGGATCATCATGAGGAGATGGAGCAGCTGCTGAAAGCTCATGGGATCGCTTTGAATCTAAGCGGTCACGTTCATATCCAGCATATTGCGGAGAGCGGCGGCCTTTATGACATTGCAACCGGATCCCTTACCGTGTACCCGCACCGGTACGGCGTTTTGACGGTTGATCCGGATGGAAGCATCACGTATGAAACGAAGCCGGTAAATGTGGAACGATGGGATGGGGAAAAAGCTGGAATCCCCGGTAAATATGGGGATTTTGAAGCGCTGTCCCAGGCGTATTTTGACGCGTGCACGCGAAAAAAGATGAAGAAAGAGCTGGAAGCGCTGTCACTCTCGGAGGAGGAGCGGGCGCAGATGACGGAACTGGCCGTGGAGATGAACCGGAACTACTTTGCCGGCATGACAGAACCGGAAAAAGAAGTGAAGGATACCGAGGGCTGGAAGCTTTGGAAAGAAAAAGGCGCAGAGCTCTTTTTCGGAAAATACATGGATTCCATGCTGGAAGATGCGGGATGTGATGAAAACAAACTGAAAATAGTAAGGGATCTGAGGCCATAGTTCCCGGAGACTATTTTGGAAGGAGGCTTATCCATGGATAAGAAAAATACAAGAATACTGGTCAGTGCCTGTCTGCTGGGTGTCAACTGCCGCTACGACGGAAAGAACGGCCGTCGTGACGAGGTACTGAAGCTGCTTCGGGAGTATGAACTGATCCCGGTCTGTCCGGAGCAGATGGGAGGGATGGAGACCCCCAGAGAGCCGTCGGAATGCCGGAGAGACGGCGGGCGTGTCCAGGTGATGAACCGGAAGGGCCAGGATGTGACAGAGTATTTCGAAAAGGGCGGGGAGGAAGCGCTTAAGATCGCAAAGCTGTATGGATGCCGGTACGCCATTTTGAAGGAGCGCAGCCCGTCCTGCGGCAGCGGGATCATCTACGACGGAACCTTTTCGGGCGCTAAGACGGCCGGAGACGGGGTGACAGCCCGCCTTCTCAAGGAGCATGGCATCAAAGTTGTGGGGGAAAGCGGCATTTCAAGCTTGATATCGGAAATCAGCAGTGATATGATGGATGACAACATAAAAATTACAGAGGAGTGACAGGAATATGAAAACAAATGTAACGAGAGACCAGGCGCTTTCCCTTCTTATGAAATATAATAAGGAGCCTTTCCATATACTTCACGGGCTTACGGTGGAAGGCACCATGCGCTGGTATGCAAAGGAACTGGGATACGGTGAGGACGAGGATTTCTGGGGAATCGCCGGCCTTCTCCACGATGTGGATTTTGAAAATTATCCGGAGGAGCACTGCATCAAGGCGCCGGAGCTTCTGGCCGAAGCCGGGGCTGAACCGGAGCTTGTTCATGCGGTCGTAAGCCATGGCTATGGACTCGTCTCTGATGTGGAACCGGAGCATGATATGGAGAAGGTACTGTTCGCGTCAGACGAACTCACAGGCCTGATCGGAGCCGCCGCGAGAATGCGCCCATCGAAGAGCGTCATGGATATGGAGGTCTCCAGTCTGAAGAAAAAATACAAGGATAAACGGTTCGCGGCAGGCTGTTCCCGCGAGGTGATCGCACAGGGAGCCGAGAGGCTCGGCTGGACGTTAGAGGAGCTCTTTGAGAAGACCATTGAGGCCATGCGTTCCTGCGAGGCCTCTGTCAACGAAGAGATGGAAAAGCTGGGCGTTTAAGAGCGCCGGAAAGGGAAGACCAATCGGGAGAAGAGAACGATGATATCAGTTTCAGTGCTGAATTTTACAGGAGTTTACGAGAGAGAAAGCTTCTATAAAGATGGGGACTGTGAATGGATTGACTGTTCGGATTTGTCCGGGGTAAACGGATTCTGTGATGAGGCATCCATGGAGGAGATTGAGGCGCGGATCAGCGGGCTGTCAGGCTGGATTCACTTTATAGACGGCGGAAATTTCCACTATTTAAGCTATCTCATGGTGAGGAAGATTCGGGAGCCGTTTACCCTGGTGGTATTTGACCATCATACGGATATGAAGCCTTCTATATTTGCTGGAATTTTGTCCTGCGGCTGCTGGATCAAACGGGCGCTGGACGACCAGCCATACTTAAAAAAGGTGATTCTGATCGGTGTCGCGGATTCGCTGGCAGATACCGTAGAATCAGAGTATGCGGACCGCGTGCAGGTGTTTTCGGAAAGCGCGGCAGGGGCAGATGACTCATGGCTTAAGGCTCTGGAAACAGAGGTGTCGGAGGCCGTGTATCTGTCCATAGACAAGGACGCGTTCGGGCGAAAGGAAGTGGTGACTGACTGGGATCAGGGAACCATGACGCTGGAACAGCTTGAGAGGGCGTACCTCTGCCTGGAGAGCCGCCGGATTCTGGGTGTGGATATCTGCGGCGAGGCGAATCAGGACGACTCTTTTTCGGGATGGATGTCCGTGTCAGACAAACAAAATGACGCGGCAAACAGACGAATCCTCCGGATGCTTCGAAACGGTCATAAGAAGCCGGAGGGCAGTATACAATAGGGAGAGAGAAATGGAAGAAGCACCGATATTTTCGAAGGCGGCCATCAGGCGGCTGATTCTGCCGCTGATCATCGAGCAGTTTCTCGCCGTCTTAGTGGGTATGGCGGATACGATCATGGTGGCCGGAGTGGGGGAGACCGCGGTCTCAGGAATTTCCCTTGTGGATACGCTTAATATTCTGTTGATCAACGTGTTTACCGCCATGGCTACCGGAGGCGCTGTCATAGCGGCCCAGGAGCTGGGGGATGAAAACAGGGAGGAGGCTTTAAAGGCCTCCAATCAGCTGATTCTTGTGGTCCTGATATTTTCAACGGTTTTAATGGTGTTGTCCTTACTGTTCAACTACCAGATTCTGCGGACGATTTACGGGAAGATCGAACCATCCGTCATGAGTTACGCCAGAACGTATTACTATCTGACGGCACTGTCGTTCCCGTTTCTGGCGGTGTATAACGGGTCGGCGGCTATCTGCCGCTCCATGGGCAATTCCGGGATATCCATGAAGGTGTCCATGCTGATGAACGGGATCAACATTGTGGGAAATGCCATTCTGATTTACGGCTTTCATCTGGAGGTGGCCGGGGCCGGGATCTCCACGCTGCTGTCACGAATTACCGCGGCAGTCATACTGGTGTGGGTGATCCGGAATCCGAAGCTTCCGCTGTGCATCGACAAAAACTTTCATCTGGGCTTCCATCCCGCCATCATCCGGCGGATCATGGGGATCGGAGTTCCCATGGGAGTGGAAAACGGCCTCTTTCAGGGCGGTAAGCTTCTTGTGGCGGGGCTGGTCTCCAGCTTTGGTACGACCTCCATTGCCGCCAACGCGGTGGCAGGAACCATCTGTTCCTTTCAGGTGATTCCGGGCAGCGCCATCTCCCTGGCCATGATAACCGTGGTGGGGCAGGCAGTGGGCGCGAAACGGTATCAGGAGGCGAAACGGTATGCAAAGAACTTTATTTTCCTCATCATGGGAGCGCACTTCCTCATCTGTTTTCCGATGCTGGTATTTCTGCCGCACATTATCGGCTTCTACCATGTGTCAGAACAGACGGCGGAGCTGGCCAGAATCATCTGCACGCTTCACGGATTATGCTGCGTGCTGATCTGGGCGCCATCCTTTGCGCTTCCCAATGCCCTGCGTGCCGCAGATGACGTGAAATTCGCCATGTTCATTACCATTGCGTCCATGTTTCTGTGCCGGATTGCCATGAGCTTCGTTCTGGGACGGTATTTCGGCATGGGGCTGATCGGTGTCTGGATTGCCATGGTTCTGGACTGGGCCGTGAGGGCGGTGGTCTACGTCGCGCGTGTTGCGTCGGGAGGCTGGCTGAAGCATCATAAAGTTCTGGCCGCACGCCAGGAGGCTGAAAAAACCGTTTTACAAAACACTTGACAGCGCCCGGCAAGTACGATATTATTTCGGTTAAATAAATTGGATATGTGACAGAGGAGAAAGAAGACATGAAAAAGGTTGTGAAATTCGGCGGCAGTTCTCTGGCCAGTGCAAGACAGTTTAAGAAGGTTGGGGACATCATTCGTTCCGAGAAGAGCAGACGCTATGTGGTTCCATCCGCGCCGGGCAAGAGAAACGACAAGGACGAGAAGGTTACGGATATGCTGTATCAGTGTTACGATGCGGCGGCCGAGGGGAAAAGCTATAAGAAGATTCTGGAGAAGATTAAGAGCCGTTACATGGAGATCATCGACGGACTCGATTTAAACCTGAATCTGGATCATGAATTCGAGACCATCGAGGAGAATTTCTTAAAGAAGGCCGGCCGTGATTACGCGGCATCCAGAGGCGAGTACTTAAACGGCATCGTCATGGCCAACTATTTAGGCTATGAATTCATCGACGCGGCAGAGGTCATCTTCTTCGATGAAGACGGCAGCTTCGAGGCGGATATCACCAACCGTGAGCTGGGGGAGCGCTTAGAGCATGTGGAGCGCGCGGTTATTCCGGGCTTTTACGGCGCCACTCACAGCGGAAGCATCCGCACGTTCTCAAGAGGCGGATCCGATGTCACAGGCTCCATTGTGGCGAAGGCCATCCATGCTGATATGTATGAGAACTGGACCGACGTCTCCGGCTTCCTCGTAGCCGATCCGCGTATCATTGATAATCCGGAGGTCATTGAGACCATTACATACAGAGAACTCCGTGAGCTGGCCTACATGGGAGCCAGCGTTCTGCATGAGGACGCCATCTTCCCGGTCAGAAAAGAAGGCATTCCGATCAATATCCGCAACACCAACAGGCCGGAGGAGAAAGGCACCCTGATCGTGGAGAGCACCTGCCGCAAGCCGCGCTATACCATTACGGGAGTTGCGGGCAAGAAGGGCTTCTGTTCCATCAACATTGAGAAAGCCATGATGAACGCCGAGGTAGGGTTCGGCCGCAAGGTTCTGGAGGTATTTGAAAAATACGGCATTTCCTTCGAGCATATGCCTTCGGGAATCGATACCATGACCGTGTTTGTCCATCAGTCCGAATTCGAGGAATACGAACAGTCCGTGATCGCGGGAATCCACCGCGCTGTCGAGCCTGATTTCGTGGAACTGGAATCTGACCTGGCGTTAGTTGCTGTCGTGGGACGCGGCATGAAGGCCACGAGAGGCACGGCCGGAAGAATCTTCTCCGCGCTGGCCCACGCCCGTGTCAACGTCAAGATGATCGACCAGGGCTCCAGTGAGTTAAACATCATTATCGGCGTTAAGAATGCAGATTTTGAGGCGGCCATCAAGGCGATCTACGATATCTTTATCTCAACCGAAATCTGATAAATGGTATATCCATATATTCAAATGAAAAACCGGTCCGCACAGAGGCTTAAAAGCCAGTGCGGACCGGTTTTGCTGCAGTACTTATTAATCCTCCGGAACAAAGACATCTTTGCCCATTCCGCAGAGCGGACATACCCAATCCTCAGGAAGATCTTCAAAAGCTGTGCCTGGATTGATTCCGTTGTCCGGATCTCCATCAGCCGGATCATATATGTATCCACATGGCTCACAAACGTATTTTTGCATAACAGTCACCTCTTTCTTTCGTTGATACCCTATTTTACCAGATATGTAACTATTTTACAACCGGTGCAGAGAAATATATGGGGGCCTGGCCGGCTGTCTGAGGCCTGCAGAATAGTTTTTGGTCTGAACAGTGATGAAAAACAGGGAAACTGCCAGAAAATACTTTAGAATACAGGAAATATGTGGTAAAATAAAATCAAAATTTTATCCATCAGGGAGGACTAAGATGCAATACCGCAATTTTGGAAAGACAGGAATTAAAGTGTCGGCGCTGGGGTTCGGAACCATGAGATTTCCGCTGCTTCACGATGAGGTGGTCGATGAGGAACGCGCCATCGGGATGATCCGCCATGCCATCGATGAGGGCGTGAATTACATTGACACCGCGTATCCTTACCATCAGGGAGAGAGCGAGAGGATCGTGGGAAAAGCGCTGGCGGACGGCTACAGGGAGAAAACGTATCTGGCGACCAAATGTCCCGTATGGAAGCTTCAGAAGGCGGAGGATTTCGAGACTCTGCTGGATGAGCAGCTGGAGAAGCTGAACACGGATCATATCGACTTTTATCTTCTTCACGCCTTGAGCGGCGAACGCATGGAGGATAAGGTAAAGCCGTTTGAACTGATTAAGCGGATGGAAAAAGCAAAGGCTGAGGGAAAGATCCGCTATCTTGGATTTTCCTTCCATGATTCATATGACGTGTTTCAGGATATCATAGATTATTATGATGGATGGGATTTCTGCCAGATTCAGTATAATTACGTGGACACCGAGCACCAGGCCGGAACAAAGGGGCTTAAGTATGCCGCTGAGAGAGGCCTCGGGGTGGTGATCATGGAGCCTTTGCTGGGCGGGAGGCTGGCGAATCCGGCATCCCATTTAAAGAAGGTATTTCCGGAGGACAAGTCTCCTGTGGAGTACGCGCTGGATTTCCTCTGGGATCAGCCTGAGGTCAGCCTGCTGCTCAGCGGAATGAGCGATGAAAAGCAGGTGGAAGAGAATCTGGAGTACGCGAAGAGAAGCAGCGTTGGTATGGCGACGGAGCAGGACAAAGAGGTGGTAAAAGAGGCAAAGCGCGTCTTTGATTCCATGGCTTTGGTGGGATGTACCGGATGCAAATACTGTATGCCATGTCCATTTGGCCTGGATATCCCGAAGATATTCTCGCTGTACAATATGACTGCGGCGCACAGGGAGGAAGAGGCCAGGGCGGAGTACGAGACTCTGGATAAAAAGGCGGGCGACTGCCGCTCCTGCCACCGCTGCGAGAAGGAGTGTCCGCAGATGATCAAGGTAAGCGAGGTCATGAAGGAAGTTGCAAAGGTGTTTGAAAAGAAAGAAGCCTGATTGGCAGGAAAACAGGCTTTCACGGAAGAATGATTGAAGGAGGAACGGGTTATGCTGGAAAAAATTGATTTATCGAAGAAAATGGATAAAGATACGTACAAGCAGGTCATCGGAGAACAGAGCGAAAGACTGGGCCTTTTGCAGCGGGAACTGAGAACGGCGGGGATCCCTGTCATGATCGTGTTTGAAGGCATGGGTGCGGCCGGAAAAGGAACGCAGATTAACCGGCTGATTCAGGCGATGGATCCCAGAGGATTCGAGGTCTTTGCCAACAGCAAGGCCACCGAGGAAGAACAGCTTCGCCCGTTCCTGTGGAGATTCTGGACCAAGACACCGGCCGACGGCCGGATCGCCATCTTCGACCGGAGCTGGTACCGTCAGGTGACGATCGAACGGTTCGACGGACAGATCAAGGAGAAGAATCTGCCGGAGGCCTTTCAGGATATTTTATCCTTTGAGCGCCAGCTGGATGACGGCGGAATGGTGATTATCAAGCTGTTCCTCTATATTTCCCAGGAAGAGCAGAAGAAACGCTTCAAGAAGCTGGAGGACTCCAAGGAGACGTCCTGGCGTGTGACAAAGGATGACTGGCGGAGGAACAAGGAGTATGACCGTTATCTGGAGATCAACGAGGAGATGCTTCAGAAGACCGATACGGAGCGTGCGCCGTGGTCCATCATCGAGGCGACGGACAAGGATTACGCCGCCGCCAAGATCATGACCCTTGTGGCGGATCGCTTCGAGGCGGCCTTGAGAGAGAAAGCGGCTCCGAAGCCGGAAGTGTCGGAGAAACCTCCGGTGAAGGAAGAGAGGTATCAAAACGGCGTGCTCTCCGGTGTGGATCTGACGAAGACGTTGACCAAGGAAGAGTACAAAAAAGAGATCGACCGGCTCCAGAAGCGCCTGGAGTTTCTGCACAGCGAGATTTACCGCCTGAGAATTCCTGTGGTTTTAGGATTTGAGGGCTGGGACGCAGGCGGAAAGGGCGGCGCTATCAAACGGCTCACCAGCCATTTGGATCCACGCGGATACCGTGTGAACCCGACCGCCTCCCCCAATGATATCGAGAAGGTGCACCATTATCTGTGGCGGTTCTGGAACAACGTTCCGAAGGCGGGCCATATCGCCGTCTTCGACCGGACGTGGTACGGCCGCGTCATGGTGGAACGGATCGAGGGCTTCTGTTCGGAGGCGGACTGGAAGCGGGCCTATCAGGAAATCAACGAGATGGAGGCCCATATGGCCAATGCCGGAGCCGTGGTCATCAAGTTCTGGCTCCATATTGACAAGGACGAGCAGGAACGCCGATTCAAGGAACGCCAGCAGAACCCGGCGAAGGAGTGGAAGATTACGGACGAGGACTGGAGAAACCGGGAAAAATGGGACCAGTACGAGACCGCTGTCAACGAGATGCTGGTGCGCACCTCCACAACGTACGCGCCGTGGGTTGTCGTGGAAGGCAACTGCAAATATTATGCCCGCGTGAAGATCTTAAGGACTGTGGTCGATGCCCTGGAGGAGCGGGTAAAGGCGTGCGGCAAAAAATAACAGTTAGTCCTGCTTGTGTTTTCCTGTCTTTTAGTGTAAATTAATAGGGAGCAGGAGGCAGGAAATGAAAACAGTAATCATTGTGGGCGGTGGCGCCGCGGGGATGCTGGCAGGCATTGCAGCAGCCAGGAATGGCGGCACCGTCCATATTTTTGAGAAGAATGAAAAGCTGGGGAAAAAGGTCTTTATCACGGGCAAAGGGCGCTGTAACGTGACCAATGCCTGCGACACCGAGGATTTGTTCCGGAATGTGGTGACAAATTCCAAATTCCTTTACAGCAGTTTTTATGGATTTAATAATTTTGATATGATGGCACTTCTGGAGGAGGCGGGCTGTCCGCTGAAGACCGAGAGGGGAAACCGGGTATTTCCGGTGTCCGACAAGTCTTCGGACGTGATTAAGGCGCTGTCCGGAATGCTTGGGAGACTGGGAGCGGAGGTTCACCTTCACTCGGAGGTAAAGGAGCTTCTTCTGGAAGACGGCCGGTGCCGCGGGATTCTCCTGAAAAAGGGCGGCGCGGAGACGAAGGTGTACGGAGATGCGGTAATTGTGGCCTGCGGCGGCCTGTCGTATCCGACTACAGGCTCCACAGGGGACGGATACCGGTTTGCCGGAGCGGCCGGGCACACAGTGACGGAGCTTTCACCGGCCCTGGTGCCGTTTGTGGTGAAGGAACCGGTGGTGAAGGAGCTGCAGGGCCTTTCATTAAAGAACATTGAGGCCACGGTGATGCGCGGCAAAAAGGTAATCTACCGGGAGTTCGGGGAGATGCTTTTCACCCATTACGGAGTCAGCGGACCGGTGCTCTTAAGCGCCAGCAGCTACGCCGTGAAGGAATTGAAGAAAGGACCGCTTTCTCTCGTCATCGACTTAAAACCGGCGCTGTCGGAGGAACAGCTGGATGCACGGCTGCTCCGTGAATTTGAGGGGACTTTAAACAAGCAGTTTAAGAATGCGCTGGTTCATTTATTCCCATCCAAGCTGGTTCCGGTCATGGTGGAACGGAGCGGGATTTCTCCGGAAAAGAAGGTAAATGAGATCACCAGAGAAGAACGGAAACAGATAATCCAGGCGACGAAATCATTTACCGTGACGATTACGGGGCTTCGCGATTACAACGAGGCCATCATTACGCAGGGCGGCGTATCTGTGAAAGAGGTGAATCCCTCTACCATGGAGTCGAAGCTGGTTTCCGGGCTTTACTTTGCCGGGGAGGTGCTCGATTTGGATGCGGTGACAGGAGGCTTTAACCTCCAGATCGCCTGGTCCACCGCCTGGACGGCCGGAAGCGAGGCTGCCAGGCCGGATCTTGAATGACTGGAAATCAGACGTGCGCCTGCGCGGCAGAAGAGACAGAACGGGGGCGCGTCCCCAAAGATTAAAGGAGAGTCAAGGATGTCAAAGATTTATAACATTGCAATAGACGGCCCGGCAGGGGCAGGCAAGAGTACCATCGCAAAGGCTGTTTCTGCGAAACTCGGCTTCGTCTATGTGGACACCGGAGCCATGTACCGGGCCATGGCGCTGTATTTTTTACGAAAAGGAATCGGACCGGACGAGGAAGCCGTGATTTCGGAGGCGGTAAAAGAGGTGGGCGTCACCATTTCCTATGAGAACGGCGCCCAGCAGGTGATATTAAACGGAGAAAATGTGTCCGGTCTGATCCGGACGGAAGAGGTCAGCCAGATGGCCTCTGCCTCCTCCATATACTTACCAGTCCGCGAGAAGCTGGTGGAGCTGCAGAAGGAACTGGCCAGAAATGAGAATGTCATCATGGACGGCAGGGACATCGGAACGTGCGTGCTCCCGGAAGCGGATTTAAAGATTTATCTGACAGCGAGCACGGCGGTGCGGGCAAAACGCCGCTACGACGAGCTGACTGAAAAGGGCGAGCCGTGCAGCCTGGAGGAAATCGAAAAGGAGATTGAGGAGAGAGATTACCGCGATATGCACAGAGAAAACTCTCCGCTGAAGCAGGCAGAGGATGCGGTTCTGGTCGATACCTCCGGTCTGACCATCGACGAGGTGATCGGCGAGATACTCCGGCTGGCGGCAGAAAAAGGGATTGGCTAGTGAGGAGACAAAACGTTATGGAAGTGATTGTTGCTAAGACCGCGGGCTTCTGTTTCGGCGTCAAACGCGCCGTGGACAAGGTTTATGAACAGATAGAGCACGCCGGAAAACCGATTTATACCTACGGTCCGATCATCCACAACGAAGAAGTGGTAAAGGATTTTGAGGAAAAGGGCGTACGGGTCATCGAGTCAGAGGAGGAGCTTAAGGCACTCCGCGACGGAATCGTCATCATACGATCCCACGGTGTGGGAAAGCATGTTTACGATATCCTGGAAGAAAACGGCATCGAGATTGTGGACGCCACCTGCCCGTTTGTGAAGAAGATTCATAAGATCGCACAGGAACAGAATCAGGCGGGAAGACGCCTGATCATCATTGGAAATGAATCGCATCCGGAGGTGCAGGGTATTAAAGGCTGGGGAAATGATAATACTTTAGTGGTGGAAACACCCGACCAAGTGGACAATTTGCCGTTTTCAGAGGGTGAAAAGCTGTGTATCGTGTCCCAGACGACATTTAATTACAAGAAATTTCAAGATTTAGTTGAAAAATTTTCTAAAACGCGTTATGATATACTTGTTTTAAATACGATTTGCAATGCAACACAGGAGAGACAGGTGGAAGCAAGACGGATAGCTTCAGAAGTGGACGCCATGATCGTGGTTGGTGGGAAGACGAGTTCCAATACCCAGAAGCTGTACGAGATATGCCAAAAGGAATGTAAGAACACTTACTATATCCAGACACTAGGTGATTTAGATCCTGAATGTATAAGTTCTGTGCGCAGCGTAGGTATTACAGCCGGGGCTTCAACCCCGAATCATATTATCGAGGAGGTTCATACTAATGTCAGAGTTAAGTTTTGAACAAATGTTAGAGGAATCATTAAAAACAATACGTACAGGAGAGATCGTCACAGGTAAAGTCATCGACGTCAAAGAAGATGAAATCGTCTTGAATATAGGTTTTAAATCCGACGGCATCATCCCGCGTAATGAGTACACGGATGACCAGAATTTAGATCTCGCAACTGTTGTATCTGTTGGTGATGAGATGGAAGCGAAAGTCGTTAAGGTAAACGATGGCGAAGGCCAGGTTGCGTTATCTTACAAGAGACTGGCAGCTGACAGAGGAAACAAGAGATTAGAAGAAGCGTTTGAGAACCATGAGGTTCTTACTGCAAAGGTAGCTGCTGTTCTGGACGGCGGTTTAAGCGTAGTAGTGGAAGGGGCGAGAGTCTTTATTCCGGCAAGCCTGGTATCCGACACATATGAGAAGGATTTATCCAAGTATGCAGACCAGGAGATCGAATTCGTAATTACCGAATTCAATCCGAAGAGAAGAAGAATTATCGGTGACAGAAAGCAGCTTATGGTTGCCAAGAGAGCCGAGATGCAGAAAGAATTATTTGAGAGAATCCATCCGGGAGATGTCGTAGAAGGAACGATTAAGAACGTAACCGATTTCGGTGCATTCATCGACCTTGGCGGCGCAGATGGTTTACTTCATATTTCCGAGATGAGCTGGGGAAGAGTTGAGAGCCCGAAGAAGGTTTTCAAAGCCGGCGAGAAGATGAGAGTCTTAATCAAGGATATCAATGGTGATAAGATCGCATTAAGCTTAAAGTTCCCGGAGACCAATCCGTGGAAGGATGCCGCTGTGAAGTACGCAGCAGGCAATATTGTAACCGGCAGAGTTGCACGTATGACTGATTTCGGCGCATTCGTTGAGCTGGAACCAGGTGTAGATGCATTGCTTCATGTATCTCAGATTTCCAGGGATCATGTAGATAAGCCATCAGACGTATTATCCATCGGTCAGGAGATCGAGGCTAAGGTTGTTGACTTCAATGAAGACGACAGAAAGATCAGCCTGAGCATGAAGGCTCTTCAGATGCAGGATATGTCTCAGATGGATGAAGATGCACCGGTTTATTCCGACGAGGAATAATTTTTGAGTTATAGATATGCAAAAGCTACGCCGCCCCATGGGATCGCTTTCTGATCCTGTGCGGGCGGTTTTTGTGTTTCGTATGCTTTGCGAGGACCGTACTCCGCGCCAGGGGAGAGTGGCTGCTGTAGAAAACGCGCTCCGGTGCGAAAGTCCGGCAAGGCAGACTCTTTGCACTGTGAATTTTTGCAGAAACTTTTGCGGACACTAATTAAATGGGTAATCGGAGGTTTAGTGAAAAAAATAATCTCAAGAATAGTAAAATATACTTGAAAACATAGTGGATATCAGGTATAATAAACTCATTCAGGCAGATATCTTCTGCTGAATTTTAGACACATTTCTATGTAATTCTAATCGGTATTTGGATTGTCGGAAAATGGTTATTTAGAACCGTGATTTGCAGAACCGTTCATGGCTGTATCGGCCGCAAGCTCAGAGGCAGGAATCTAAGGAGGAAAGTGCATATGGCACAGGTGAAACCACAACAGGTATTAGAAAGTCAAAAAAAGCAAGGAGGATTAAAGGGACGGGAGGCACAGAACGCACAGACCGGAAAGCCATTATTACCGCTGATGACAAGAAGCAGAGAACAGGTATTGGATATGCTGAAAACCAATCCGGATATATGGCATAAGTTTCAACTCCTGACGAATGAATTTCAGGAGGAGCTGATCGGGTTTTCCATGGGAAGCAGCGGACTGAAAATCAGTTATGATCCCTTTTTTAAACTGGTTTTTGATCCGGATGTACACAATGACCGCTTATCCATGATGCTTTCCTGCATTATGAAGCAGAAGGTGGCGGTAAAACGGGTGTTATCCCCGGAATCTAACCGGATTACGGCGGAAGGCTCTCTGCTGATTATGGATGTCCTGGCAGAACTTGAGAGCGGAGAATTGGTGAACATTGAAATTCAGCGTATTGGCTACGCATTTCCGGGAGAGCGGGCCGCCTGCTATTCTTCTGATCTGATACTCCGGCAGTATAGCCGGATAAAAGGCAGGAAAGAGAATGGGTCTACATATAAGAAGCTTCAGAATGTGTATACCATTGTCCTGATTGAGAACAGCAGCGCGGATTTTCACAAAATAGCCGGACAGTATATTCACCGCTCCAGCCAGGTGTTTGATACGGGGCTGCAACTGGATTTACTGCAGAAATATATTTTTGTGGCTCTTGATGTTTTCCGGGAAATCACTTACAATTTAAATGAGGAAATAGAGGCATGGCTGCTCTTCTTAAGTTCTGACAGGCCGGAGGATATCATGAGAATTATAGAGAGATACCCGGATTTCCGCGAAATTTACGAAGAGATAGCTCAATTTCAGGTAAAACCAGAGGAGTTGGTGGGTATGTATTCGAAAGCATTGGAGATTCTGGATAGAAATACAGTGCAGTATATGATTGAGGAACAGAAGCAGGAGATAGAGGAACAGAAGCAGGAGATAGAGGAACAGCAGCGGGAGATAGAGGAACGTAAACGGGAGATTGTGGAACAGCAGCGGGAGATAGAGGAACATAAACGGGAGATGGAGGAACAGCAGCAGGAGATAGAGGAACGTAAACGGGAGATAGAGGAGCAGCAGAAGGAAATCGAACGTTTGAAAAAACTTTTGGAACAAAGATAACAGGTAACCCGGAAAGGCAGGCCAATGGATACAGTGGATGGCCTGTTTTTCTATCAGAGTCAGTTGCAGAGACTGTCTTAAGAATGTTAAGAGGAGAAGAGATGGATTCCAGCCATGAGATGATTATACCGAATGATAATTTGCCGTTTAAGCTGTTTCTCTTTGAGGGCGGAGAGGGGAAGTATAAGAGGGCCAGTCACTGGCATCGGTCGATTGAGATTTTTCTTGTTATGGAGGGGAAGATCGATTTTTATCTGGGGGAGAACCATTTTCCAATTGGTGAGAAGGACTTTATTATAGTGAATTCCAATGAAGTGCACGCGATCGACGCGCCGCTTCCAAACCGGACCCTGGTACTGCAGATTCCTGTGCAGACATTTGAGGTTTACTTGCAGGAGCAGCCGTATCTGTCATTTTCCAGGAGATCGGGGGAGCAGAATGGGAAGCTGATGGGTCTTGTGATGGAGATGTACCGGACGTATGAGAGGAAAACGTATGCCTGGGAGCTGAAGGTCAACGGGCTGTTTGAATTTGTCAAGTATCTGCTTCTGACGGAGTTCAAGGATCAGGCTCAGGCTCCGGATATTATCAGGCAGAAGATCCATTTGGAGAAGCTGTCGGAGATTACAGAGTATATGAAAAATCATTACGACGAGGCACTGTCCTTAGAAAAGGTGGCGGACCGCTTTGGTTTTTCCCCTACGTATTTATCCAGAATATTTAAGAGGTATGCCAATATCAGCTACCGCGATTATCTGCAGGATTTGAGGGTGGAGTACGCGGTGAAGGAGATGGTGCATACAGCCCATGAGCTGGGGGATATTGCCGTGAATCACGGATTCTCGGACAGCAGGGCGTTTGCGAAGGCGTTTGCGAAACGTTACGGCTGTCTGCCCAGTGAATATAGGAAAAGGGCAAGAAAGTGCTATTAGGTGGTCAAGTTCCTGCTCACGTAATCTGACGGAAAACGGTATAATGAAACTATGGCAAATTGCGTGAAACAGGTAAGGAGGCAGCAAATGGAATATTTAATTGGTATTGATGTGGGGACATCGGCGACGAAGACCGTGCTGTTCGATAAAAAAGGCAATATAATTGCATCGGCTTCGAGGGAGTATCCGCTGTATCAGCCGCATAACGGCTGGGCGGAGCAGAAACCCGAGGATTGGCGGGACGCGGTGATTGCCACCGTGGAAGACGTGGTGAAAAAGGCAGGCGCAGGAAAGGACGAGGTAAAGGGAATTGGTATTTCCGGTCAGATGCACGGACTTGTCATGCTCGATGAAGACGGGAATGTGATCCGTCCTTCCATTATCTGGTGTGACCAGAGAACCGGAGAAGAAGTGGAAGAGATGCTGGAGATCATGCCCCGGGAACGATGGATTGAGATTACGGCCAATCCGCCTCTGACAGGCTGGACGGCGGCGAAGATCTTATGGGTGAGAAATCACGAGCCGGAGAATTATGAGCGATGCAGGCATATTCTGCTTCCAAAGGACTATATCCGTTACATATTAACTGGTGTGTTTGCGACTGAAGTGTCGGATGCCAGTGGGATGCAGCTTCTCGATGTGCCAAACCGCTGCTGGTCGGATGAGGTGCTGGAGAAATTAAACATTGATAAGGCTCTTCTCGGCAAAGTCTATGAGTCCTGCGAGGTTACGGGAACGATTCTGCCGGATATTGCGGACAAGACAGGACTTTCCACAGAGACAAAGGTGGTGGGCGGCGCCGGTGACAATGCGGCTGCGGCAGTCGGTACCGGAGTCGTAAAGGACGGAACGGCATTTACGACGATCGGAACCTCCGGGGTCGTGTTTGCACACAGCAGCCAGGTGACGATCGACCCAAAGGGACGCGTGCATACGTGCTGCGCGGCAGTGCCAGGAACGTGGCATGTCATGGGCGTGACGCAGGCGGCCGGACTTTCTTTAAAATGGTTTAAGGATAATTTCTGTCAGGACTATGTGGAAGAGGCTGCGAGACAGGATGTGGACGTCTATGACCTGATCAATCGTGATATTGCAAATATCCCGGCTGGCAGTGATAAGCTGATTTATCTTCCCTATTTGATGGGGGAGAGAACGCCCCATCTGGATCCGGACTGCCGCGGCGTGTTTTTTGGACTCTCTGCGATTCATACGAAGGCTCATATGCTGCGTGCCGTCATGGAAGGTGTTTCCTACTCTCTCTCTGACTGTAATGACATATTAAAGGAGATGGGCATCGATGTTGACAGTATGATGGCCTGCGGCGGAGGCGGCAAGAGCCCTGTGTGGAGACAGATGCTGGCAGATTTATATGACTGCAGTGTGAATACGGTAAGACAGACGGAAGGTCCGGCACTCGGCGTGGCGATTCTGGCCGGAGTCGGATGCGGTATCTACGAAAGCGTGGAGGAGGCCTGCGACGAACTGATTTCTGAGGCACAGAGCACTGGAGCGGATTCGAGTGTGGTTGGCAAATATAAGGCGTACCATGAACTCTATAAAGAGCTTTATGGGAATTTGAAAAACAGCTATAAGAAGCTTGCTGCTTTATAGGAGAAGAGGAGGAATACTTAAATGGGAATGCAGATCAAAGACATTTCAGACAAAGCGTTTTCTGCCTATGGAAAGGTGATTACCGGTCTTGATGTAACCGGTATCTTAAAAGAGATGGAACATACACCTCTCCCGGACGATGTTATCTACGTACCATCCGTTCCGGAGCTGGAGGCGCTGCCTGAGGCTTTAGTCATTCAGAATAATGTGTACGGGGAGCTTCCGATTCAGATCGGCTACTGCAACGGTCACAATACGAAGTTAAACGCGGTAGAATACCACAGAAACTCTGAGATCAACATTGCGGTGACGGATCTCGTCCTGATCATCGGAAAACAGCAGGATATCGGGGCAGATTACACGTACGACACATCTCTGATGGAGGCCTTCCTGGTACCGGCGGGAACGGTAATCGAAGTCTACGGCACCACGCTTCACTACGCGCCCTGCCACGTAGAAGACGGAGGTTTCCGGTGTGTGGTTGTCCTTCCAAGGGGAACCAACACGGATATGGAGCCACTGGAGATTAAGAATAAAGAGGACGAATTACTCTTTGCAAGAAACAAATGGCTGATCGGCCACGAGGAGGGCGGCCTTCCGGCAAATGCCTTTATTGGCTTAAAGGGTGAAAACCTGCACGTAGGCAATGAGCAGTGAAGCAGCAGGCAGAACAATAAATAGAAAGAATCAGGAGGAAAATACATATGAACAACATACCAGAAGTAAAAGTAGGAATTGTGGCGGTCAGCAGAGACTGTTTCCCGGAATCATTATCTGTCAACAGAAGAAAGGCTCTTGTGGAGGCGTATGCTGCCAAATATGATGCAAAGAACATCTATGAATGTCCGGTCTGCATCGTAGAGAGTGAGATTCACATGGTACAGGCGCTGGAGGATGTGAAGGCGGCAGGATGTAATGCACTGGTCGTTTATCTTGGCAACTTCGGACCGGAGATCTCCGAGACACTGCTCGCAAAACATTTCGACGGACCGAGCATGTTTATCGCGGCGGCAGAGGAGAGCGGCGACAACTTAACCCAGGGACGCGGTGACGCTTACTGCGGCATGTTAAACGCCAGCTATAACTTAAGACTGCGCAATATCAAGGCATACATTCCGGAATATCCGGTAGGAACCGCTTCAGAATGTGCGGACATGATCGAGGAATTCCTTCCGATCGCCAGAACGCTGGTTGGATTATCCAGCTTAAAGATTATAAGCTTTGGACCGCGTCCGTTAAATTTCCTGGCCTGCAATGCGCCGATTAAGCAGCTTTATAACCTGGGCGTGGAGATTGAAGAGAACTCCGAGCTGGATTTATTTGAAGCGTATAACAAGCATGCGGATGATCCGAGAATCGCCGATGTGATGAAAGATATGGAGAAAGAACTGGGCGAGGGCAACCTAAAGCCGGAGATTTTACCGAAACTGGCACAGTATGAGCTTACGCTGCTTGACTGGATCGAAGAGCACAGAGGCTACCGCAAATACGTTGCCATTGCAGGCAAATGCTGGCCGGCATTCCAGACACAGTTTGGTTTCGTTCCCTGCTATGTCAACAGCCGTCTGACTGGTATGGGTATCCCGGTATCCTGCGAAGTAGATATTTACGGCGCGCTGAGCGAGTTTATCGGAACCTGCGTGAGCCAGGATGCGGTAACACTTCTGGATATCAACAATACGGTGCCGGATGACATGTACGACGGCGATATCAAGGGCAAATACGACTATACACACAGGGATACCTTTATGGGATTCCATTGCGGCAATACATGTTCCAGAAAGCTTTCCGCATGTTCCATGAAGTATCAGATGATCATGGCAAGAGCGCTTCCTGAGGAAGTAACACAGGGTACTCTGGAGGGAGATATTCTTCCAGGCGACATCACATTCTTCCGTTTACAGAGTACGGCAGATTGTCAGCTTCGCGCCTACGTTGCACAGGGCGAGGTTCTTCCGGTTGCGACACGTTCCTTCGGTTCCATCGGAATCTTCGCAATCCCGGAGATGGGCAGATTCTACCGTCACGTTTTGATCGAGAAGAACTATCCACACCACGGAGCAGTCGCGTTCGGCCATTTCGGAAAGGCATTATTTGAAGTATTCAAATATCTGGGAGTGGAAGATATCGGATTCAACCAGCCGAAGGGGATGCTCTATCCGTCTGAAAATCCATTTGCATAAGACGGGGATCGCTGCATAAGCGTGTTATGATGTGAACGGCAGCCTGGCCTGGGCATTCTGCATTTTCCGGCCTCAGAAAATAAGGTAATAATGAAGTGAAAAGCACATAGAGAGTAAATGATGACAGCAGGAGGATTACGCGGTGATTACCGCGTGATCTGTCCGGCTGTTTTTTGTGTAATAGAGGTGCAATGAGATTTGGTAAGGCGGGATCTGCGGATTCCGGGATCTGCGGATTCTGGAAAGCCAGGGATTTTCTGAGAAAAGAAATGACCAGAAAGGACGTGTGCGGTGGAAAAAAAGGACGGTTTGTGCTATACTAAAACAAGCTGATTTGACTGGAGGAAGAGAAGATGAAAGTTGAGAAATCCGTTTGGAATGGAAAAGAAGGGTACCTTCTTCAGAATGAATCCATGGAAGTATTCGTGAATCCGGAGGATGGCATGAATATCTATCAGATGGATTGGGAAGGCCGCCAGATGATTGCCTGGGAAGAGGAACGCTATCAGAGAAAGGCGACGTACGGAGTACCGGTCCTCTATCCGACGCCTAACCGCTCGGAGGGTTTAAAGATTCAGGCCTTTGGAAGGCAGTATGATGCCAGGATGCATGGTCTGGTGAAGAATCTGCCCTTCGAGGTGAAGGCGGCGGAGGCAGATGGACAGACAGCCCTGGTGACTGGTGTTCTGTTGTGGAATGAGGCGCAGCCGGATTACCCGATGTTTCCATTCCCAAGTACATTAAGGATAACGGTCAAGGCGCTGCCTGACGAGGTGGTCTGGAGCTATGAGGTGGAAAACTGCGGAGAGAGAGAAATGTCCTATGGCATCGCGGTCCATCCGTATTTCAATAAGAGAGAACAGGAAGTGAAGATCACCGTTCCAGCCGCTTCTGTTATGGAAATGACGGAGGAGAAGATTCCTACCGGGAAGCTGATTCCGGCAGGAGAGACGGTACCGGATTTACGCACACCCGCGTTGGTGGACAGCCTTTCCCTGGATCACGTATATACGGACTGCCAGGCGGGAGCGCATGCGGAAATCTTCTATAACGACTGCAAGGTAAAACTGGAAGCCACAGAGGAATTTGGTCATATTGTCGTGTTTACTCCGAAGGCGCCGTTCTTCTGCATCGAAAACCAGTCCTGTTCGACCGATTGTTTTAACCTTTTTGCAAAAGGATTCGTCCGTGAATCCGGGCTTCAGACCGTGAAGGCAGGGGAGAAGAAGTCCGGTGCGATCCGGTTTGTATTCGAGAAATAGCGGCATGGCCCCTGACAATTTTCCGTGTAGTAATCGCGGGAGACTTATGCTACAATAAAAAAGAAGCGAAAGTCCCTGCCGGAGCGGGCAGTTCATGGTGCAGATGGAAAGGAAAAGTATGAGGGGAACCATCAGATATACGGTGATATGCGGCAGTTTAATATTGGCGGTTCTGTCGGCGGGATGCAAAACCGGGGGCCAGAGCGTTACCTATGCCGGTGAGCAGGTTCCTGCTGCGTCTGCACCGCAGAAAGAGGAGGAGATCATCTATCTGATCGGCGATGATGATGTGACGGATCAGGAGAAGTCATCGGAAAAGCGGGATTCTCTGATTAATCCGGAAGGAAAGACTCTGGAGGAACGCTTCTTTACACCGGAAGGCTATACGAGAATTCCCAAGGAAATGGGAAGCTTTCAGGGATATTTAAGGCGATATGCGATGAAACCGGATCAGAGCCCTGTCCTTCTTTACGACGGAAGTGAGAAACAAAATCAGAGCGCCCATGCGGCGGTATTTTCCATGCCGGTGTTTGATGGTGATCTGCAGCAGTGCGCCGACAGTATTATCCGCATCTACTCGGAGTATTTCTGGAAGATGGGGGACTACGATAAAATTGCGTTTCATTTAACCAATGGATTTTTAATGGATTATCCGGCCTGGAAATCAGGAAAGAGACTGGTGGTAGATGGAAATAAAACTTCCTGGGTTTCAAAATCCGGTTCCGACGATTCATATGAGACGTTTTTAAAATACTTAAGAACAGTGATGATCTACGCTGGTACACTCTCCTTAAACGAGGAGGCGGTTCCTGTAAATGTGAGCGATATCCAGGCGGGAGACATGTTTATAAAGGGCGGGAGTCCGGGACACTGCGTCATGGTGGCTGATGTGGCGCAGAACAGAGACGGCAGCCGCTGTTTTCTGCTGGCTCAGGGCTATATGCCGGCCCAGGAATTTCAGATCATAAAAAATCCCCTTCACGGGGACGATCCGTGGTACTATGCTGCGGAACTGAACTATCCTCTTGTGACGCCGGAATACGTATTTAACGAGGGGAGTCTGAAGCGCTGGTATGGATTTGGATATTAAAGAAATCGTCAGGTTATCGCAAAGAAATTCCTGTTCTCTTATGGTATGATAAAGAGAGAATGGGGAAATCAGATTGCGGCAGGCAGGGGGAATACGGATGGCAGGATATTTCCGAATGATTTTTACAATGCTGGTTCTGGCCGTTACTTTGGCTGGATGTACGAAGGAAACCGCCGAAAGGCCCACGGAACAGCCGGTGGAAGAACGGGAAGTGACGGTGGTATCCAACGGTATCAGTTACGTGCCTTTGGAGAACTGGACGAATAATTTGACAACAGAGACAGATAAAGATGGAAAGGAGCAGGAGGCGGCGTCCTGCGGCCTCTGGTTTACTCCGGAGAAGATCGTAAAGGAGACGGACGGAGAGTACCATATGCCGGAGGTTTTCTATGCGGATGACTTTAAGATAAAGGTCAAGGGGAATGGGGACAATCCCATTCATTACATTATTTACAGTATGGGGTTTGATACGGTGGACAGCGGAAAGGTGATGAACCCATCCGATATTCTCATCCCGGTAAATGGAAAAGACTATTACGTGCAGCTGGAATTTTCACAGGGAGATGAGAAGAATTACTCCCATTACCAGTACTTTTTCAAGGTGGTAAAGGGTGATCCGCTTCCACAGATCAGAGTGACTCAGGAGAGGAAGAGCAGGGAGATTCCCAGCGCATCCGGTGTGATCCTGTGGAATGAACCGGGAGATGACGGCGATACGGTCAGTACGGCGGCCTGCGGACCGGAGCCATTTACCGTGCTTGCAAAAGAGGAACGGGAGATTCCGTATCTGCCGCTGGGGCGGTGGATTACCATAGAACTGACCGGAGATAAGCAGCCGGACGAGGCGATCCTCTCCGATTATATCCTGAAAGAAGACGGGAGCCCCCGTTACGATGAAAAGTCAATCATAACAACGGAACTGGAGTATGACAACCACGAGATGAGGTTCTGTCTAACGCCCAATGTGAATGCGATGCTGAGCTCGGACATGTCTGCATATATGACAGGCGGCATACTGCGAGGGTTTAAGCTGGAGCTTGTCTGGGATGACGGAAGCCGGGCGGAATATGGCTTTCTTATTTCTACAGACGCCTCCTTTGTCGGAGAAGATCCTGCGGCTATGGAGGCGGACCGGCCGTTTAAGCCGGAAGCTGATTTGTTTCTGGATTTGAAACGGTCGGAAGAGGAGGCATTTGAAAAAAAGCTGGTTCTGGAGATAAATAACCAGTCCAGATCGCCGGTTCTGTTTGGAGATGAGATGAGGCTCATGAGAATTGACGGCATGGAGATGTCGGAAGTACCGGTGAATCCTGACGTGATCTGGAACAGCATTACCTATCAGGTGAGCTCCGGCTCCTATAAGGCGCTTACGGTGGACCTGGAACGCCTGTATGGAGAACTGGAGTCCGGCAGATATCGGATCATCAAGGGCGTGCGGCCGGTCGGCGGCAGCAGGAGAGAACTGTATGCGGATTTTATCGTGGGTCCCAGAGAATAAAGAGGTATCAGAGTGAAGAAAGCGCAGCATCCGATTACAGATGCTGCGCTTTCTTAAACAATCTTTTAAAATAGGATTCCTTTTACTGATGAAATTACGTGCGTGCCTGTGATCGCCTCTCAGATCTTCCGGCACTGTGGATAATGACGCTGATTCTCTTATATACGAGTGATGTAATCAGGGACACGGTAATTCCTTTAATAATATTGAACGGTCCGACACAGATGAGGGCGAAAGTCCATACATTGCTGATTGCCGGATTAATGGCGGCGCCTGCCTGGATAATCGTATCCAGCGGCATCAAATTCGAATAGAAAGGGATCAGGATATACACGTTTATGACAACACCGACTACAGCCATCATGACAGCGCCTGCGGCCATGCCAAGTACCGCGCTTTTCTTTGTCTTATGGAAGCGGTAGATAATGCCTGCCGGCAGAATCAGGGAACACCCGATCATCAGATTGGCAAATTCGCCTACAAATCCGGTGCTGGTTGGCTTTAAAACTAATTTAACCAGGATCTTGACAAGTTCCATCACGACGCCGGCAATCGGCCCTAGCGCAAACGTACCTACCAGAATCGGCACCTCGCTTAAATCGAGACCGTAGAAGCTGGGTGCGATAAATGGCAGCGGTATCTCAAAGATCATCAGAACACCGGCGAGCGCGCCGAACATGCCCATTAATACCACATTTTTTGTTGACAGCAGTTTGTTTTCTTTCATTGTTGTATCCTCCTGAAATTTGGTTTTGTAAGTTCATCTCTAAGAGGAATCATGCGGCTTCCTGCAGTTCTGATGATCGGCTGACAGAACAGAGAGTCCGGCTTGCGGAACTCAAAAAAACCCTGGATAATTGATCCAGGGCGTCATAATTCATATCAAACCGTGTCAGGCACTGCTGCCTGTCACACAATTTCTTCTCTCATCCAGACTATACTGTCGGTTCCGGAATTACACCAGATCAACCACTGTTACAGTGGGTCGCGGACTATACCGCCGGTGGGGAATCACACCCCGCCCCGAAGAACTTATATTTATTTGTAACTGTATAATATCACAGAAAACCAGCGCTTTCAAGAACTTTCTGTTTTATTTGAAGTTTTATGTCACAAATCTGATATTAAATTGTCTAATTGGATGCAGGAATAAGATATGCAGGAACCGTTATATGCAAAAAGCGAAAGAGAGGAAAAAGACATGAACGAAAAGGAACAAATGGAAACACAAAAGCTGGTAAGACTGGCAGCAGAGGGGGACAAAGGAGCTCTGGAACAGCTTCTCACAGGGGTACAGGATCTGGTTTTTAATCTCTCCCTGCGTATGTTGGGGACCATTCATGACGCGGAGGATGCGTCGCAGGAAATACTGATCCGGGTAATGACCAATCTGGCCTCCTTCCGTGGGGAGAGCGCTTTTACCACCTGGGTATTCCGCATTGCGGTCAATCATCTGAAAAACTACAGAAAGAGTATGTTTGCACAGCATCCGCTGAGCTTCGAATACTACGGCGAAGATATTGTGAGCGGAAAAGAAAAGGATATACCGGACTTAACGATGGGGGTGGACCGTAACCTGCTGGAGCAGGAATTAAAGCTTTCCTGTACGAACGTGATGCTTCAGTGCCTGGATACGGACAGCCGCTGTATTTACATACTCGGAACCATGTTTCATGTGGACAGCCGTCTGGCAGCCGAGATACTGGAGATTTCTCCGGAGGCCTACAGGCAGAGACTGTCCAGAATTAAGAAAAAGATGGCTGGTTTTCTGGATGAATACTGCGGCTTAAGCGGTAAAGGAGTCTGTTCCTGCAGTAAACGGATTTCCTATGCGATCGCGACTCACAGGGTGAATCCGGAGAAGCCGGAGTATACCAGTCTGGAGGAAAATACAGAGTTCCTTCATGAGTGCAAGACGGCGATGGAAGAGATCGATGACCGGTCTCTGGTCTTTTCTTCCCTGCCAGCCTACCGGACGACAAGGGCAGCGCGGCAGTATCTGGATGAATTTCTGAAATCGGACTGCTATTCTATGATTTCCAACGCATAGGAGGCGGTGTGATGAGAGAAAACTGTATCATGGACTTTTTAAAAGAACTTGAGCGGAACAATGACTTAAAATGGATGGCAGACCACAAGGCATTTAAGGAACAGTCGGCGGCAGAGTTTGAAGAGCTGCTTCAGATGGTGATGGAACGCCTGGCGGAAAAAGATCCGTCGGTGATTGGACTGGCACCAAAGAATCTTATATACCGTCTGAACCGGGATACGAGATTCAGACGCGACAAATCCCCTTATCATGCAGCCCCGTTTAAGGACGCTGTGACAATGATCCGTGATTATATCTGCGCCCATTCAATGATTACTTTAATGAAGCGGTCAGGGATTTCCATTACCCGGTTCGGGAAAATTGATACTAAAAATAAACGGAAATCCCGGATAATCATGACATACAGTTGACGTGTTTGTCGTGATAGGATTAAGATCCAGACAAAGGAGTCTGAGATAAAAGAACTGTGAGGAAGAAAAATGGAAGAAAAGTATTGCCAAAGCTGTGGTATGCCGATGGGAGATACGGATGAACTGTATGGAACGAACGAAGACGGAAGCAGGAGTGAAGATTACTGTAATTACTGCTATCATGATGGGGCGTTCACGATGGACTGTACCATGGAAGAGATGATTGAAGGCTGTGTCCCTATGATGGCGGGAGCGAACAGCGGTATGAGTGAGGAAGAGGCGCGGAATATGATGAAACAGTTTTTCCCAGAGTTAAAACGCTGGAAAAAGGCACCTGTTAATCCAGAGTAAAGTATGGTATGATTAGAAAAATCATTTGCATGGAATGATATAAAACAGGAACCGGCCGGTCTGACGGTGGTTTTGCATGGAGGTTACGATGGCGGACGATATTCTTAAGATTTTTTCAGAGCCCACAGCCGGCTGGTTTGCGGAGACATTCGGGAAAGCGACAAAGGTACAGGAGGAGGCGTGGCCGGCGATTGCAGCAGGAAAGCCGGTGCTGGTCAGCGCTCCTACGGGTACCGGCAAGACGCTGTCCGCATTTCTCGTTTTCATTGACCGGTTAAGTACGCTGGCCAGGGAGGAAAGGCTGGAGGAAAAGCTCTATCTGATCTACGTTTCGCCGCTGAAATCACTGGCTGGCGATATACGGGAAAACTTGAGACGGCCGCTTGATGGTATCGAAAGGGAAGAAGGGCAGCAGGAGATCACTGTGGCGATCCGAACTGGGGATACGCCCCAGAAGGACCGCCAGAGAATGGTGAAGCATCCGCCCCATATTCTGATTATCACGCCGGAATCGCTTTACCTGATGCTGACCTCACGGTCGGGCCAGGGGATCGTGAAGACAGCTGAGGCGGTGATCATCGATGAGCTTCACGCTCTGATCGATACGAAGCGGGGGGCTCATCTGATGCTTTCCATCGCAAGGCTGGACCGGCTCTGCGGCCGTAATCTCCAGCGCATCGGCCTGTCGGCCACGATAGAGCCGTTGGAGCTGTCTGCGGAATACTTATCCCCCGAGCCAGTAGTTATCTGCGCTCCGGCCATGGAGAAGAAGGTCTTAATTGAGGTGGTGGGAACGACTCCGGCCAACGGGAGAAGGAAGGATCCGGTCTGGGAAGAACTGGGGATGGCGGTTTATCAGAAGTGTCTGGACTGCAGAAGCGTGATTGCATTTTCGGAAGGACGCCGGTATGCGGAAAAGCTGGCCTATTACGTCAACCTGCTGGGCGGTGACGGGTTTGCCAGAGTTCATCACGGAAGTCTTTCGAAGGAACAGCGGGCGGAGGTAGAGCAGGACTTAAGAGAAGGACGGCTCCGGCTTCTGTGCGCCACCTCCTCCATGGAACTGGGTATCGATGTAGGCGAGATAGACCAGGTCCTGCAGATCGGCTGTCCGCGCACAGTTTCCAGTACGATGCAGCGGCTGGGCCGGGCGGGCCATAATCCGGGGTCGGTCAGCGTGATGTATATGTATCCCAGGACAGCCCCGGAGAGCGTCTACTGCGGCATGACTGCCGAGATCGCCAGACTGGGCGGAGTCGAGCATACGAAGCCGCCGAGGCTCTGTCTCGATGTGCTTGCCCAGCATCTGGTGTCCATGGCGGCAGGCGACGGGTACAGCGTGGACGATGTGATGGATATTCTGTGCAGGGCTTATTCCTTTCGCGATGTGACGAGAGAGGACGTAAAAGGCGTGCTGCGGATGCTGGCTGGTGATTACGAACACGGAAGAGAGATTCCGGTGCGTCCGCGGGTGCTCTATGACCGGATTCATGAGCGGGTGACCGGAGACGCCTACAGCCGTATGCTGGCTGTCGCGGCAGGAGGTACCATCCCGGATAAGGGGCTCTACGCGGCGAAGACGGAGGATGGAGTGAAGCTGGGAGAACTGGATGAGGAGTTCGTGTATGAATCCCAGATTGGAGATAAGTTTGTGCTTGGATCTTTTGCGTGGAAAATCGTCAGCCAGGACCGGGATACTGTGGTAGTGACGCAGGTTCCGGCGGAGGGAGCCAGGCTGCCGTTCTGGAAGGGGGAGACGAGAGGCAGGACGCTTCGCACCAGTCTGGCGTTCGGAAGGCTGTTCCGGGAGCTGGGAAAGGCGGCGGAGGCCGGGGAAGATCAAACAGGCGATAGTCAAGCATCTGAAAATGGTCAACCGGTGAGTGGCTCAGACGCATTGACAGGCACGCTTACCCGGCTTGGTCTCGACGGCGCAGCGGCCTGCAACGCGGCTTCATTTTTGAGGCGTCAGATAGTGGTAACCGGAGGTCTTCCGGATGACAGGACGATCGTTGTGGAACGGTTCAGAGATCATACGGGAAGCAATCAGGTCATGGTGCACGCACTGTTTGGGAGACGGGTCAATGCACCGCTGTCTCTTCTTTTGCAGCATACGGCCAGACAGCTATGCGGAATTGATATCGGCTGCGTGGATGAGGAGGACGGCTTTCTTTTGTATCCTTATGGGGATGACGTTCTTCCGGAAGGGCTGCTGTTCAAGATCGAGGAGGGACAGGCCAGGAGTTTTCTGGAGGCGGCGCTTCCCCTGACGCCTCTGTTCAATATGACCTTTCGCTATAATGCGGCCCGCGCGCTTATGATGGGAATGAAGCGGAATGGCCGTCAGCCGCTCTGGATGCAGCGGCTGAAGAGCACGGAGATGCTCTCCTCCCTGATTAACGAACCGGGCCATCCCCTGATCCGGGAGACGAAGCGGGAATGTCTGGAGGACCAGTGGGATATCGACGGCGTAATAAAGATCCTGGGCGATATCAGGTCTGGGCTCATTACAGTACGGGAAGTCTGTGTGGATGTGCCGTCGCCCATGTCTCTTCCGTTCCAGTGGCAGGCGGAAGCGGCGGAGATGTATGAGTATTCGCCGGTTACGCAGGGAATCCGTGAGGCTGTCTATGAGGAATTGAAGCAGACTGATATGATAAAGCCGCAGGCGGAGGAGCTGGCCAGGGTTCAGGCGCGGAAGAAGCTTCCGGAGGATGAAGACCAGCTTCATTCCCTTTTGATGATGGAAGGTGATTTAATTGCCGGAGAACTGCCTGTGCCGGTGGAGTGGCTGAAGAATCTGGCGGAGAGAGAATTAGTTTCCTACATGGAGCCTGGGATATGGATTGCAGCAGAACACCGGGAAGAGTATGAGCTGGCTCTTCTGGAGGGGAATGAGGAAGCGGCCATGCATATTGTACGGCGGATGCTCTATTACCGCGGCGGGCAGAATAGGGAAGCGGTGAGAGAGCGGTACTTTTTCCCGGAAGGTATGGCGGAATGCATACTGGAAAAGCTGACGGCAGAATCACTCGTGGTGGAGGACGACGGGATCTTTTACCATGCAAAGCTCTACGACAGGGCCAGACGCGCGTCAATCAAAGGCATGCGTCTGGAGGCTGTGACTCAGCCGCCGGCGCATTATGCGGCGTTGGCGGCCCAAAAAGTCTTTGTTGCCGCGCCGGGCGAGGAACAGCTGAGGCGAGCGGTGGAACAGATCTGCGGAAGGACGTATCCGGTCAAATTCTGGGAATCCGTCTTTTTTGCACGGCGTGTAAAAAATTACACCGAAGCCATGCTCGACAGGCTTTTGGCACAGGGCGACTATTTCTGGCAGATGAAGCCTGATGGGACACTGGCTTTCTACCGGTATGAAGATATCGACTGGGAGGCGCCGATTTCCGGGCTTTCGGAGGAACTGGAGGGTGATGAGAAGCTGCTGTATCAGGAGCTGATGCGCCGGGGAGCCAGTTTCCTCAAGTTCCTTACGGAGGTACCGAAGCAGGACAGCGCCCAGGAGGTGCTTCTTAAGCTGGCAGAAAAAGGTCTTGTCTGTGCGGACAGCTTTGTGCCGGTGAGACAGTGGCAGAATCGGGAAAAGGTGAAGAAGGCAACGGCGAGGCAGCGGGTGAATGCACGGGTGATGGCGCTGTCTGCAGGTCGCTGGGATATCGTGCGTCCGGTAAAGAAAAGGACCATGGAAGAGTGGCTGGACCTGTTTTTAAAGGAAACGGCGGTCCTCTGTAAAGAGACCTACCGCAAAGCATGCGATCCCTGCATGGATTCTGCCTATGTGCTGTCAACCGGCGGTACGGACGAAGCTAAGGCGGAGCCGGATACAATGGCCTGGAGAAAGGCCCTGGATGTGCTTCGGATCTGGGAATACACGGGAAAAGTGAGACGCGGATACTATGTATCCGGTATGTCGGGGGCGCAGTTTATCCGGAAAGAGGACTATGAGAGCGTGACAGCGGCTTTAAAGCAGCCGGATGATGACGTGGTCTGGCTGAATGCAGCAGATCCGGCGCAGATATGGGGAAAGGCTCTGGAACAGCCGGAGGACAGAAGCTTTATGAATCTGCCGGGGACAGCTGTCGCTTTCCGGCAGGGAAGGACGGCCGCAGTGATGGAGCGCCAGGGAAAGGTTCTCAGGTTCTTTGAGGAAGAAGGGATGGAGGCTATGCTTTCTGATTTCGTCCGCTGTTTTCAGAGAAAGCTTTTATTTCCTGACCAGAAGCGCCTGATTTTGAAGGAATATCCGGAAAATGCCGGCGAATTATTAAAAAAGGCCGGTTTCATCCGCGAGATGCAGGACTATGTGCTCTACCGGTAATGGAGATAGCAATAGTATCTGCCGGATACTAAGAAACGAACTGGTTACTATCCCACTTTTTTGTGCGTTCTTGCTGTAAGTGCTGCAGCGGTTTATAATTCAGACAGGAAGAAGAAGGAGCCCTGGAGTGTGGCGGAAATTAATTTTCAGACACACTCTCGGATGAGAGATTCCTGGTGAGAGCACAAAAAAAGGAGGGAATACCATGAGCGAATGGCAGTCCACGGTGAGGAGACTTATCGAGGAAGCGGAGGCGGTTGTCGTCGGAGCAGGCTCCGGGATGTCGGCCTCCGCCGGTTTAACGTATACAGGCAGGCGCTTCCGGGAGAAATTCAGTGATTTTATCGAGCGCTATGGTATGACAGATATGTATTCGGCCGGTTTTTACCCGTTTCCCACACAGGAGGAAAAATGGGCGTACTGGAGCCGGCATATTTATTGTAACCGCTACGATGTTCCGGCTGGAAAGCCCTATCTGGATTTGTATCAGCTGGTGAAAGACAGGAATTACTTTATCCTGACAACGAACGTGGACCATCAGTTTCAGCTGGCGGGATTTCCGGAAGAACGGATCTTTGCAACTCAGGGCGATTACGGTATGTTTCAGTGTGCAAAGGCCTGTCATAAGAAGCTGTACGAGAACGAGAAGGAAGTAAGAGCCATGGTGGCCCAGCAGAAAAATCTGAAAATACCGTCGGAGCTGGTGCCGAAATGTCCGGTCTGCGGCGGTGATATGGAGGTCAATCTGCGGCGCGACAGATACTTCGTTGAGGACGAGGCGTGGGAGCGCGCCTGTGCCGGATATACCGGTTTTATAAGACAGAATCGGAACAGGAGGATGGTGTTTCTGGAACTGGGAGTCGGCATGAACACGCCGGGAATCATTAAATATCCGTTCTGGCAGCTGACAGACAGGGAAAAACATGGCTTTTATATCTGCATCAATCAGGGAGAAGCCTGGGGGCCGGAGGAGATCAGAGAAAAATCCTTATATGTCAACATGGACATTGCAGAAGCTCTGGAAGCAGTCAGAGAGGTGATGTGATTTGAAAAATGAGAGTTATAAGACCCGGGAAGAACGCCTCAGGTATCTGATCCGGGCTATGCAGAAGGAGATGCCTCAGTATCGCGGCATTGTGATTCCAGAGGACAGTGCGGGGCAGAAACAGCTTCTCCGCTCCCTGATGAATGTAAGGCCTCCAATGCCGGCAGATCCGGAGTTTCTGGCGGAACAGGATTTGTATCTGTCGCAGGAGATTGCCGCGCGCGGCATTCTGGATGGAGCGGATCTGGCTCCTGTAAAGGAGAACGGCCGGATCTGTCTCTGGCAGGGGGATATCACACGTCTGAAGACGGGAGCGATTGTAAATGCGGCCAACAGTGCGCTGCTGGGATGCTTTCGGCCCTGCCATTCCTGTATCGACAATATCATCCATTCCTATGCGGGCATTCAGCTCCGCCTCGCCTGTAATGAGATAATGGAGGCCCAGGGGCACGAGGAACCGGTGGGGCATGCGAAACTTACACCTGCCTTCAATCTTCCGTGTGATTCGATTCTGCATACGGTCGGTCCGGTTATTACCGGCCCGCTGCGAAGCGCCGACTGCCGGCTTCTGGCGGACTGTTACCGTTCCTGTCTGGAACTGGCTGTGGAAAATCAGATTATCTCGATTGCATTTTGCTGTATCTCGACGGGGGTATTCTGTTTCCCACAGGAGCGGGCGGCGGAGATCGCGGTGGAGACGGCTGTTGGTTTCTTAAAGCAGAATGAATCGGTCCGTCAGGTTATATTTGATGTCTATACCGATCAGGATTTGGTTATTTATCAGAAGCTGTTGGAACAGGAACGATAGCTGCTGCAGGACAGATTCCCTTCTTAAAGGTAATGCAATCCGGAAGATAGTGGTGTATAATTCAAGGGAATGGAGGCAGTGATGAGAACTTTAGTATATGTGGTTTTGGGCTATGCGGCGCTTTACAGCGTTATCTGGCTTCACGAAGTCGGTCATGCATTTTTTTACCAGCTTTACGGATGCAAGAGATGCTTTCTGCACGTGACGGTTAAACCTTATCTGTTCTTTTCGACACCCCGTCCTGTCGATGAGGAACTTGCCGACCATCTGCCGCCCCGAAGGGATCTGGTGGTTTCTTATGGCGGAATTGGAGTGAATCTGGCGGCGGCTCTGGTGACGGGGGTGATTTTGTCACGGATGGGAAAGATACATCCGTTTCTGCATTTCTTTCTTCTGCAGTTTTTGACACTGCATCTCGCCGAGATGGTCAGCTATCTCGTCATTGGCAATCTGTACCTGGTCAGTGATATGAAAAACATTTCTGACATCTGTCCGCGTTTAAGGATTGTCAACTTTTGCATCGGGCTTCTGATCTGTGTCCCTTATTTTGCGATCTTCTGGAGAATTCCGGAGGTGTTTTTTCCTGTCATCCTGTTTTATAATGCACTAACCATTCTGTGTATGGGAATTGGGCGTGTCATATTTACGAAATTTGGCGGGTGAGTGAACCGCCGGGAGGAGAGGCTGTGAAAGGTGTAATTCTGAGAAAGGGAGAGAGCGCCTACTCGTATTTTTCCGGGGTATTCTCTGCGATTTTCCCGGCTGTCGTGGAACGGAACTGGCTGATAACGGGGTATGAAAATTATCCGGAGGCGCTGGAGCCGTATGGCGGGAACTTAGGCAGGGAAGCGTTCTTCTGGGTGCCGGGGGAGCGGCTGGAGGAGATTGTCCGGCAGCAGGATTATCCGTGGTACTGGGGCGTCCTGTCGGGATTTAAGAGAGAGGTGCCGCTGCACCAGGTGATAAGCTATGGACTGCCGTATGCGGACGGATACACCGGTTTCTGGAAAAATCCGATTTCCATTCAGCATCCGATGGCTGATATTGAGATCGTGGCGTGGGACAGTGCGCTTACACTGTTGATCAGCAGGGATGAGGCCATTGCCCAGGCGTTCCGGAATGCGTATCCACGAAGTGAAGACCTGGAGACGTACAATCTCGGGGAACCGGAATCGGAGGAGTGGCGGAAAATATGGGAGGAAGCGGAGCTGTATTACGGGGATGGCGCGAAGGGGGAGTGAATGATTGACCAAGGACGTCCTTACTACGGCCTGGGCCAGGCGAACCAGTCCGGAACATCTTCGATATGCAGCGTGTTACAGGGAGGCCAGTGGTGCGGGCAATCCTCGTTACGGCAGGAAAATACATAGACGTTTGCGGCCTGATCGTATTCGCAGCAGGCGTCATCGCCGCAGTCCAGGCAGGAACCGTATTCCTGTTCAGAGCTGCATTCATTCAGTATTTGAGCAATGGTTTTCTTTCTGTGATGCGGCATTGGCGTTACCTCCATATATCGGTGAAGAGCAGGATAAAATGGAATAAATACTGTATTTAAACAAAAAAATATGCTGAAAACCTTGTACGATCAAGACTTTCAGCATATGACTCATGGAGATAGTGGGATTCGAACCCATGACCTCTTGAATGCCATTCAAGCGCTCTCCCAGCTGAGCTATACCCCCATGTCCGCTATTATAGCAAAAAGATAAAAAATTTGCAATCACTAATTTACACTTTTTTTCTGATTTTTCCGATTTTTGAAATTTTAGCCTGCAATGGAGCCGGATGAAACTAAAATGGAATAGAAAAAAATAGTAGAAAATAAAAAAATGCAGGATTTCTATGAAAGATATCCTGCACTTTTTATCATCGAGGCGACAAGATTCGAACTTGCGACCTCTGCGTCCCGAACGCAGCGCTCTACCAAACTGAGCCACGCCTCGATATGATACGCTTAGAAGCGAACGAATCATATAATAACACTTTTTGGCAGAATTTGCAAGTGGAAAATGAAAGAAAAATAAATAAAGTGGAACCAGTTGAAAGAAAGCTACCTGGAAAAAGTTCCGTTTTGCCTGTTATTACGGGCGTTACCGGCTTTTTTTAAATGGAATCAAAAATTCGGGGATTCCGGTTGAGTAGGGGGCGATGTCGTATTGCTGGAAATAGATGACAATCCCCTTGGGGGTTGCAAAGAAGCTCTCCGGTTTGAAGGTGGACCGAATCAGAGCCTGGTAATCGTCAAAATAAGTGGAAGGCGAGTCCTTCTCCCGTGCCTTTACCTGCTGGTCCAAAATCCGGAAGATCCCTTCCCGGTAAGCTGGATTGTGGGGATAGAAATCGGCCAGCGTCAAGTATCTTCCGCTGCTGAAATCCCAGGTATCCGAGGTCCGGATTGTGCTTCCGTGTGCGCCTCCCGTATAGGTATACTGATCGGTGTAGAGGCTTGTCATGCATCCGGAATTCCAGGTGACGGTATAAGCGCTTATGAACTCATATCCGAAAAACGGATAGTTGTCTTTCTTTGCGTATTCTGCCTGAACGGAGGCCTGGGAAGCCAGGACCGTGCGGCAGTACTCCTCCGTCTTTCGGGCGGCGGTGGAATAAAACGCATTGATACTTAAGGCGGCTGCCTCGGAGCAGGTTGTGGTGAAGTAAGGATAACGGATCGTATAAGTGAGTACGGCAGTCCCTTTGCTGTATACGGTATCCGACAGTACTCTTTGGGTAATGGTCTGCATATTGGCTCCATAAAACAGGATTTCTATATTAATATGGCCGCCAAAATGGAAATATGCAGTATCATTGGGACATCATGGAATTATTTACCAGATGACCTACTTTTTATTCCTTTTTATGGCATTTTGTTGTATGATAGAAAAAAAGGAGGGTGGACATGTTTACGTCGGCAAAGGATATTATGAAAATCATATGGAACGGATTAAGAGAGATAAAGAAAAATTGTTCTGATTACTACGAAAAGGATGCCAGAAAGATTTATGAGGAAACCTTAGATGGAGTAAAGGCAGAGTTGTCCGGTCCGGAGCCGGAGGAAAAGCGGAAAGAACGTCTGGTCAAGAACCGATGGGAGAAGATGCGTGTGGAACGGAAGATTGTGGTGGTCAGTATTTTGACGATTCTGGTTTCCCTGGTCTTTGTGACATCCTATGGCAGATGGATGGATTTCGGGTCATTTTTGCTGGTGATGGCGGCAATGGCCGTTGTTTCGGTCTGGTGGATTTCACACCTGTTCCGGAAGCGTTTCAAACTCAGTCTGGAAGGTTGGATGCTGGAAGCAAAAGAGGTGTAATAACCTTGCTTTTTCATGCATTATGCGTTAATATAGTAAATAGTATACACAAATGTGAAAGATGCGAAGGAGGTGCCTTATGATGGAAACATTTTTATGTTTTGAGTCAGAGGGCGCTTTTTTTTTGATTCCGCTGAAGCTGGTACGCCATATTGTTCAGGGGAATGCGGGACAGGAGAAGACGATTACATTTAACGGATGTGAGGCTGAGGTTTATTCGGTTGGAACTTCGTGGGGGGACAACAGGGAACGGGAGTATGCGGTCCTACTGGAGGTGGAAGATGGTCTTCCGGCTCTTTTGGCTGACCGTGTGGCCGGCGTATTTGAAGTCCCGGCTGACAGAATATTTGAGCTTCCTGAGGATGTGACCGGAGAGAAGAATGATTTTTTGACGCAGGCGGTGTATCTTGATTCCTCCGGATGCTGGGCCTTCGTGATGGATATAGAACGGTTTCTTAATAAAGAGAGGAATTGAACGGGTCATGGTTTCAAACAGAGAAAAACGGCTGGATCGTCTGACTAATACGTGGACAGAAGCGGCGGCTGAAGTGATGATTAATGAATACTTGAAGGAAGCGGAGAACTGGGGAGGCGACGGCCTTTTTCTTCTGGAAACGGCAAACGGCGGGACGAAACTTCCGGAGGCCTCTCTGAAGCAGGCAGCCTTCCTTTTGCAGTGTACCCTGAGGCGGACGGATCTTGTGGCGAGAGTGGGTGAAAACTGCTTTCTCGTCTTTCTTCTGGGATGCCGCAGCCGGGAAGATGCGGTCTCTTCCATGAACAGTGTCCGTATCAGCCTGGAGCGGGAAACGAATCTGCACATGACAGCAGGAGGTGCGCTGACAGACGGACGGGGACAGACTTACGGCTCTCTGTTAAAGAGGGCAAAGGCGGAGCTGGCGCGTGCGAAGCAGGAGGAGAAGTTCCTCTGTTTTACAGAGGTGTACGGAAAAATGGAGACGGGGGACGCAGAAACAGATCTGACGTATTCGATCCGCCCCATACCTGAATACATAGAGGACAGCGGAAAAGCCGACATGGATTTTATCCGCAAAATTATGGATCATTTTCTGCCCGGAAAACAGGAATGCCCCATCGAAATGGGATTGAAACGGATCTGTGCCTATTATGGATGCGGTGAGGCGTATATTCTGGAGCGCAAATCCGGAGGGAAGGACTATGAGATTACCTCTTCCTGGATGGAAGAGGAGCCGATGGTCCGCAACGATAATTTAAAGACGATACCGGGCCTCATTGCAGAACGGTATCTGGAGCTTTTTCGGAACCGGAAGGTGCTGGCCTGCAACCGGATCTGCGAACTGGAGATTCTGGATCCGGTCATCGCGGAACGCCAGAAGCTGAGAAAAACGAGATCCCTGATGCAGTTCCCGATCATGGAAAATGGGGACTATATCGGATATATCAGTGTGAATGATAATAAAAAAGAAAGGCTCTGGACGCTGGAGGAAAGCATGACCTTCGCTCTGGTAGGGCGCGTTATGGCCGCCTGTATTCTGGAACGCCGTTTTCAGCGTTTTACGCAGATTCTGATGGACCACGACCGGCTGACAGAGGCGTGGAATTACAACCGCTTTTTAAGCGAGGGAAGAAAGCGGCTGAAGAACGCGCCGCTGTTGCAGGCGATTGTCACCATGGATATCAAGAATTTCAAGGTGATTAACGCGAATTACAGTTATGAGACAGGAAACGATATTCTGGTGGGCATCAGTTCTCTGCTCAGTAATTTTACGGGCGGCGGGGAGTGCTTTGCCAGAATTGAAGCCGATAAATTTGCGCTGCTCCTGGAATACCAGACCGTTAATGGCCTGCAGCACCGTCTGGACCAGCTGCTGCGGCGGGTGGAACAGATTCCGCGGGAGGAGAAGAAGGACTTCTCGATCAGCTGTATCATGGGCGTCTGCCTGGTGGAACCGGGAGACACGGAGATGTCTATCCTGGTAGACCACGCCAATATGGCCAGAAAGGCGTTAAAGGATTACCATAAGAGTATCTACAGCTTCTACAACAGGGAGGCGGAGCGCAAATTCGCAAAGGAACGGGAGCTTGCATTCCGCATGAAACGCGCGGCAGAGAATGAGGAGTTTGTCGTCTATTACCAGCCCAAGGTGGATCTGCCCCGTAAGCGCTGTATCGGGTTCGAAGCGCTTGTGCGCTGGAAGATGATGGAGGGGCAGATGATTCCGCCCGACGAATTTATCCCGCTGTTTGAAAAAAACGGATTTATTACAGAGCTTGATTTATATGTGTTTGAGCGGGTTTGCAGACTGATTAAGAGCTGGAAGGACAGCGGCAGAGCGCCGTATCCCATCGCGGTGAATATATCCAGGATCCATTTGACAAAGACTGACTTTTTGGAGGAACTGGAACAGATCGCCGGCAAATACGGTGTGGAGAGCCGGTATCTGGAGCTGGAAATTACAGAGAGTGCATTTTTAAACAATCCGGGAGAAATCCTGGAGGTGGCGCGGCGGATCAAAGAGAGAGGCTTTGTCCTGTCCATGGACGATTTCGGAACGGGCTACTCGTCACTGAGCCTCCTGAAGGATCTGCCCGTCGATATTATCAAGCTGGATAAAGAATTCTTCCAGAAGCGCTTAAACGACCGGGAGAAGATCATCATCGCCAACGTGATTCATCTGGCTCATGAGCTGGATATTCAGGTGATTTCAGAAGGAATCGAGACTGCTGAGCATGAGGCGTTTCTGACGGAGATCGGATGCAATCTGGCTCAGGGTTACCGATACGGGAGACCTGCGCCCATCGGGGAATTTACGGATCTGATGGCTGACTGAAGGAAAGGAGGGGCACACATGGAACAGGAAGAGTTTGGCAGAGAGATGCTGCGCCTGTATTATGGCGGCGAGTGCGAAGTGACATCCATGGAACGGGTGGAACTGATTCTTCCGTGCCCTGAAATCATAAGGGTGCCGGGGGCGCCGGAGAATCTTGCAGGTATGATCTATAAAGAGGGCGGACTGATTCCCGTGTTCCGGCCAGGATACGACCAAAGGGCGGTAAACGACCAGATCACAGGCAAGAACCAGAATCTGGTGCCGAAGGAAGCTCCGGCGTGTGTCGTACTGATAAGAAAAGAAGACGGTAGCTTAAAGGGAATGGCGGCTGATGAGGTTGCCGGAGGGGGCGCGATTGATACGATTTACGAATGAGGAGTTCACACAGCTGATTACCTATATGTCCGGACAGTACGGAATTGATCTGTCAAAGAAGAAAATTCTGGCGGAATGCAGAATGAACGGGGAACTGGAAAAACGCGGAAACATCTCCATGGGAGAGTACATGAGACAGATGGAGATGGACAGGACTAAACAGCTGGAGAGCATCCTGCTAAACCGCCTGACCACGAACTATACATATTTTATGAGGGAGCCGAAGCATTTCGACTTCCTGCGGGAAAAGATACTTCCCAATATTAAGCCGGAATGGGGGCGCATATCGTATCAGATCTGGTGCGCTGGCTGCTCCAGCGGCGAAGAGTGCTACACGCTGGCCATGCTTTTGCAGGACTATAAGGATCAGGGCGGGTGGCTCCCATCCTTCTCCATTGTGGGAACGGATATTTCGGAGCAGGCGCTGGCCGTGGCCCAGAAGGGGAGATACCCGGTCCGGGAGCTGGAGAATATTCCGGCATTGTGGCAGCAGAAATATTTGTCCATGGACGAGGCGGGAACTTCGTTTGACATCGGCCGTGCTATAAGAGAGAAAGTCCGGTTTCAGCGGATGAATCTGTTAAAACCAAGCGTAGGGCTGGGACAGTATGATCTGGTGCTGTGCCGCAATGTCATGATTTATTTTAATGAGGAGTCAAGAAAGAAATTGATTGAGAAGCTGTATCGGGCTTTAAAGCCCGGCGGTTATCTGTTTGTGGGGCATACGGAATTATTGCCCAGAAACCATGAACTGTTTGAGTACGTGTGTCCGGCTGTCTACAGGAAATAGAGGCCGCTGCGCGCCAGATGACGGAGGGGGAAAGAGTCAGTGGAGGGTCAGACGGAAAAGAAAAGCAGATATTTAGCGGTGATCGGGGCTTCGGCAGGCGGCCCGAAAGCCGTACTCACGGTCCTTAAGGAGCTGCCATCGACCACCTGCGGGATCCTGGTGATCCAGCATTTAAGCCATGGCTTTTCCGGTAAATTTGCGGAGTATTTAAATCCCCAGTGCAAGATGCGTGTGAAAGAGGCGCAGTCGGGGGAACCGGTCTGCGACGGCACGGTCTATATTGCCCCGGACGGATATCAGATGTCGCTGGGAAAACTGGAGGACGGCTTCATGATTCGCTGTGTTCCGGGGAAACGGTACGGCGGATTCTGCCCTTCCATCAGTTACACCATGAATTCTGTTGCGGAGACGGTGAAGGAGAAAGCCATGGGGATTATTCTTACAGGTATGGGGGAGGACGGCGCCAAAGGGCTGCTGGCCATGCGTCAGGCGGGAGGCCGCACCGTTGCACAGGATAAAGAGACGAGTGAGATTTACTCCATGCCGGAATCGGCCTTTCGAAACGGCGGAGCGGAAAGACAGATGGGACTTGGCCTGATCAGCGGAGAGATAACCAGGTTCTGCATGAATATGAATAATAAAACCGGGAGGTAGGCCATGGAAAAGCCATTGATAATGATAGCAGATGATGCGATGTTTATGAGAAGAGTGATTAAGCGCGCGCTGACCCAGGGAGGGTACGACAACTTTGTGGAAGCGGGCGACGGCGTGGAAGCGGTGGAGAAATATAAGGAGGTACAGCCGGATCTGATGCTTCTGGACATTACGATGCCCGGAAGATCAGGACTGGAAGTGCTGAATGATATTCTGGCGTTTAAAAGGAATGCAAAGGTCATCATGTGTTCGGCGGTGGGACAGGAGCAGGTGATTGCGGAGGCGATCCGCTGCGGCGCCTCCGACTTCATTATCAAGCCATTTAAGGACGAGGAGATCTTGAAAATCGTAAAAGCGTGTTTGTAGGAGGGAGAAATGAAGGACGAAAGGGAGCTGCCGGGCGGACCGGCGGCAGAAACATTGCTGGAAATGGGGAATATCGGAACCGGAAGCAGCATGGCTTCTTTATCCCATATTATCGGAGAAAAGGTGTGTTACGCCCCTCCTGTCATGAAGACGGTTGATTATGACGGGCTGGCGGAATGGATCGGCTATGCGGAAGAAAACGTGGCGGCCGTTCTGATTCCATTTACCGGCGATATTAACGGTATGCTTCTTCAGATATACAAAGAAGAGATGACGGACGTAATTCTCAGGAAACTGCTGAACACGGAGCAGGTGTCCGGGGAGATGGATGGACAGATGCTGGATCTGCTCAAGGAGACGGCCAATATTATGGCTTCTTCCTATCTGACCGGGCTCTCGGCCTGTGTCGGACTGAGGATCACGCTGTCTGACTCAGCCGTTTCCATGGATATGACAGGAGCTATAATCACGGCGCTGATCGGGACTGCGGCCGGAACATTTCCCGGCGGAATCTGCATTGGCAATAACTTTTCAACCGCAGAGGCGGAACAGAAAAGCTGTATGCTCATGGTCCTTCGTGAAGACTCTATCTCAGAGATTATGAAAGCGGTGGAGGTGAGCGGATGAGTGAGATCGTGATAAAACCTGATCAGATGGCGGTAGCGGAAGGGGAAACGGTTCTCATCACCATGGCGCTGGGATCGAGCCTGGCTGTCTGTATGTATGATGAAGAGGGCGGTATCGGAGGACTGGTACATACTCTGCTTCCGGATAAACGGAGGGAAGGCAATGGAAAAAATGGTCTGCGGTATGTGGACACGGCGACCCGGGCGCTGTTTGAGGCCATGAAGGAAGCGGGCGCGGTACCGGAACGAATCCGGGTAAAGCTGGTCGGAGGGGCGAAGATTTTCTGCTTTGCCGGACAGGCGGGGCAACCGGATATTGGCAGGGAGAATGTCAGCTGTGCGAGAAAGACACTGCAGGAACTGGACCTGGCGATTGTCTCGGAGGACACAGGGGAAAATTATGGACGGAGCGTTCACTTTATAGCCGGCAGCGGAAGGCTTGAGATTGAAACGGTAAACCGTTCCAGATACTGGATCTAGAATGACAGGCGGAAGGAAAGAACTGATGAGGAAAATGAAGAATATGAAAATAGGAAAGAAGCTCATGGTTTCTTATGGTATCATTATCATTTTTTATATCATAACCGTGATCGTCTCTCTGTTTGGAGTATACAATGTATCAAAATCACTGGATGTCTTCTACAATAAGGCGTTCACTGCGTCCTATACGGCGGGAAACTTAAGGGCATCCGTTCAGAGTATCGGCCGTACGATCCTGAATATTGCCACAGAGGGGACGAATGTGGACCGGCAGGAGCAGCTGGATGAGATCGATGAGATCCTGCGCGATATGGATACGAATTTAATCATGCTGAAAGAACAGATGCCGGATAACGATCTGGTGAACCAGCTGCGGGAGTCTTTAAAAGATCAGAAGCAGTCCAGGGAAGCCGTTATGGAGGAGCTGAAAAACGGTAACGACAAGGAAGCGATTTCTTTATACGGCAGCGACTTCGAGCCGAAAGCGGAGAAGACGAGGGAATGCCTGGAAGCGATTACCGCTTATTCCAAGGTTAATGCGGAGAAATACCTTGACAGGGGCCATGAGGTAAGGCAGCAGATGACAGCAGTAATCCTGGTCTTATCGTTTCTTATCCTGATGATAACCGTGGCTCTGTGTCTCTATATCACAAAGGGAATTACAGAACCTGTCAGTGAGGTCCGGGAGGCTGCAAAGAACCTGGCGGAAGGGAATCTTAAGGTTCAGCTGAAATACCAGTCAGAGGATGAACTGGGAGAGCTGGCGGACAGCTTCCGCGAGACCATAAGCGCATTGAACGATTATGTGTCCGCAGTGGAGGAGGGGCTTTTGGCAGTTGGAAACGGAAAGCTGAACTACCATCCGGAAACTGCGTTTAAAGGCGATTTCGTCGCACTGGGTGATGCGATGGAGCAGATCACAGGACTTTTAAACCGTGCGATTATGCAGATTGCCTGTACGGCAGATCAGGTAGCCGGAGGCTCCGAGCAGGTTGCAAACGGCGCCCAGATCCTTTCCCAGGGAGCCACGGAGCAGGCAGGCTCCATGGAGGAGCTGGCGGCCAATATCAACGAGATATCGGACAGCGTTAAGAGCAACGCCAATGATGCTGTAATGACCAGCAAAAAGGTGGACGAGGTAAGCGGACTGGTCACCAGAAGCAGTGACGAGATGAAGGCTATGGTTCAGGCGATTCTTGAAATCCGGGAGAACTCCAGCGCAATCGGAGGTATCGTAAAGGAGATTGAGGATATCGCGTTCCAGACAAATATACTGGCACTGAACGCTTCGGTAGAGGCGGCGAGAGCCGGAGAAGCGGGCCGGGGATTTTCTGTAGTAGCGTCCGAGGTGCGTCACCTTGCGGCGAAGACGAGGGAAGCCTCCGGGATGATGGCCCGGCTGGCGGCGCAGACCACGGAAAAAGTGGACGGCGGCACCGAGGCCGCAGATAAGACGGCCAGAGCGCTGGACCTGGTGGTGAAGGGGACGGAAGTGATCGGTACCATGGTGGATCGGATCTCCGGGGCCTCTGTGCGCCAGGCCGATTCCATTATCCAGATCAGACAGAGCATGGAGATGGTGTCTGAGATTGTACAGGGAAATTCCGCTACGGCGGAGGAGAGCGCCGCTTCCAGTGAAGAACTGTCGGCGCAGGCACAGGTGTTGAAAAAATTAGTGGAGGAATTTGAGCTGTCATGAGTGAGAAGAAAGTGCTGATTGTAGATGATGCCGTGTTTATGCGTTCCATGCAGAAACGTATTATAGCCGGATCCGGGGATTACGAGGTATATGAGGCAGCCGACGGAGAAGAGGCGGTTGCGCTGTACAAAAAAATAAGGCCGGGTCTGGTGCTTCTGGATATTTCCATGCCTGGCATTAACGGAATTGAAGCATTAAAACAGATGAAAGAGACCGACGAGAACGCCTTCGTAATTATGTGTTCCGCAATCGGCCAGGATTCCATGATGAAGGAAGCCGTGGACTGCGGAGCCAGGGACTTTATTGTCAAGCCGTTTAAGGCGGAGCAGATCGTCCAGGCCCTTAACCGGGCATTTCCATCGTCTGCGGAGGTATGAGATGAATAAATATTCGGATATCAGTGAGAGTGCGAGAGATGTTTTAATGGAAATCGGTAATATCGGAACGGGAAACGCGGTCACCGCGCTCTCCAGCATGATTAACCACAGGATTGAGATCGAGCGTCCTAATGTGAAAATCATGAAATTCGAGGAAGTACCCGCCATGCTGGGCGGTCCGGAGGAGATCAAGCTGGGAGTGCTCCTGGAGCTCTCAGGCGATTTGAACGGCATGTTTATGTTCCTGATCAGCACGAAGTTCGCCCAGACCATGCTTGACAAGCTGCTGGGAACAGAGGTCGAGGATGTCAGGAACCTGGATGATATGAGTCTTTCCGCGGTCTGCGAGATCGGCAATATCATGTGCTGTTCCTATATTAACGCGATGACGGTGATGATGGATTTGAGAGTTCACGTTTCCGTCCCGGACATCTGTATCGATATGACCGGAGCCATATTAAGTGTTCCGATGATTCACTTTGCGAGACTGAGTGATGAACTGCTTCTGATCGAGGATAAATACCATTTTGACGATCAGGAAGTGGTCAGCCACATTCTGTTCCTTCCGGAGATTCACTCTCTGGAGCGGATTTTCAAGGCTTTGGGTGAGGAATATGAAGGATAATCCTGTAGTGGTGGGAATCGCGCAGGGAAAAGTAGTTTCCCGGCCGGAAAAACTCATTACTTATGCGCTTGGTTCCTGTGTGGGAGTCTGTTTATACGATGGGAAACACCGTATTGCGGGAATGGCACATATTATGCTTCCTGATGCAGGACTGAGCCTGTCTCAGGAAAATCCCTACAAATTCGCGGATAAGGGCTGTGAGCAGCTCATAAAAGAGATGGAGCGCCAGGGGGCGGACCGCCGTTTTATCACGGCAAAGATGGCGGGAGGCGCGGGGATGTTCTCTAAATACGAAGCTCTTGGAAGCATAGGGGAACGCAATGTAAAGGCGGTAAAAGCTGTTTTAGGGGCGCTGAAGGTGAGTGTGACGGCGGAGGATACCGGTAAGAACTACGGCAGGACGATCACATTCGATTCGGCGGATGGAAGCCTGACAGTCAAGTCAATGAGCGCAGGCATTACGGTTATATAGAGTAGAACATGGCGGTTGGAAGGAGAAAAAGCATGACAGGCAGACAGAAGATACTGGCGGTCGATGACAGCCTGCTGATATGCCAGCAGATAGAAAAGGTTTTAAAAAATGAGGAATATACGGTTTATAAATCCCATTCAGCGAAGGAGACTCTGGAGTTACTGGAGGAAGTGGATCCTGATTTGATTCTCCTCGATGTCATTTTGCCTGATATGGAGGGGTATGAACTGTTTGAAAAGATAAAAGCAAAGGATAAGAATCATGCTCCAGTGATCTTTATCACCTCCAAAGACAGTGAACAGGATGTAATCCGGGGATTTGAACTGGGCGCCTGTGATTATATTAAAAAACCGTTCCGGCCGGAAGAACTGAAATCCAGGGTGAAGGCGCATCTTGAGGACAAGCGGGAAAGAGACGAGCTGAAGATCTTAAATGAGACGCTGAAGGCCAACATGCAGATATTAAACCGCGTAGCCTACCGGGACGAGCTGACCGGTCTTTATAACCGGCGGTTTGTGGTGGAGAAACTGGCCCAGGATTTGATGGAACCGAATCGCCAGGATGCACTGGTCATGATCGACGTGGACGATTTCAAACACGTAAACGACTGCTACGGGCACGACGCCGGAGACATGGTTCTCGTCTGTATTTCCAATATTATGGAGAGCGTCTGCCGCCGCCATAAGGTGATACGCTGGGGCGGAGAAGAATTCCTGATTATTCTGATGGCAGTCACAAAACAGGAGTGCTATGAAGTCTGTGAGGAGATCAGAAAAGAGATTCAGGCATTTCCTTTTCTTCAGGGCAATACCACGTTTTACTGCACCGTGACGCTGGGGATCAGCCTTTACGATAAGGAACAGAGCTTTAAGATGAACATGACGCACGCGGATATGGCGCTTTACCGCGGAAAGAAAACGGGAAAAAACCGTACTGTCTGGTATGGTTATGAGGAAGAGTCGGGAGTGTGAGGGGTATGGGCTTTTTTGATGAGGACACGGGCGAGATGCTGGAGATATACTTACTGGAGACCAACCAGCTTCTGGACCAGTCGGATGCCATTCTGCTCTCGGCGGAGCAGGAGATGGTATTCTCCAAAGAGAGTATCAACGGCATCTTTCGTGTAATGCACACCATAAAGAGTTCTTCCGCCATGATGGGGCTGACCGGATTGTCCACTCTGACCCACCGCCTGGAAGACTTGTTTGTGGTGTTTCGGGAAGACCCTTCCAGGCTTTCCGGTTATGAACAGGAGACATTTGATTTAATCTTCGAAGCCACTGATTTCATCCGGGAAGAACTGAAACGAATGAAATTCGAAAGCTTCGAGCCGGAGCCGGTGGAACGGTTCTGGGATAAAATAGAGGTTCTTGTACAGAAGGTAAAAGAAAAAAAGAAGACTGCCGTCCATCTGAAATTCGAAAAGGACTGCCGGATGGAGAATGTCCGGGCCTACATGGCGGTACGCCAGATCCGGGATTTATGTGCGGATTTAAAGACATATCCCGAAAATGTGGAGACGGATTCCTCTACAACGGAATATATTCATGATAATGGTTTTTATATCAGCTTTACGTCGGAAGACCCTAGCGCAGTCTTACAGACACTTAAGAGCGCACTGTTTGTGGAGTCCTGTACGGAGCTGGCGGAGATGCCGAAGCTGTCCGGGACGGCGGAGGGACAGGCGGTGGAAGGTCAGACTGCAAAAGAACCGGAGACCGAAGCCGAGACACCTGTGCAGAGCGGCTCTGATTTCATCAATGTCCGGGTGGAAAAGCTGGATGAGCTTCAGAATCTGACGGGAGAACTGATTATTGCGGCGTCTTCCTGGCTGGAAGCCTCAAAAGGGAGTGTGGAGGACGGCAGGAACCATCAGGTTGGCCGTTTTTTAAAGGAGCTGGAGGAGCTGGTCATATCGATTCGGATGGTGCCGTTTTCCAATGTGGTGCCCCAGTTAGGCAGGATTGTCCGCGACATCTGCAAGAAGGAAAAGAAAGAGGTGTCCTTCCACGTCCAGGGGCAGAATGTGGAGGTGGATAAGAAGATCGCGGATGGCATTCTGGATCCGCTTCTCCATCTGATCCGCAACGCCATTGACCATGGAATCGAGCAGCCGGAGGAGCGGGAGAAGGCGGGAAAGCCGCGGGCGGGCTCGGTAACACTGCTGTTTGCCAATGTTGGCGGAGAGATCGTGGTCAGTGTCAGCGACGACGGATGCGGCATCGATTTGGAACAGGTCCGCAAAAAGGGCAGAGAAAAGAATCTGTTTGTGCGGCCGGAATCGGAGTATTCCGAGTCGGAGATATTAGAGTTCTGCCTTTTGCCCGGTTTTTCGACGCGGGAGGCGGCTAACGAGTACTCGGGAAGAGGCGTGGGACTCGATGTGGTACGTCAGATGGTGGAGGCGTTCGGCGGCCACCTTCATCTGGAGAGTACCAGAGGGGAAGGCAGCAAATTCATTATGCATCTGCCTCTGACGCTTACGATCATTGAGAGCATCCGTTTTCAGACCGGAGACCGGTTCTTCGCGGTTCCGGCACACCAGGTGGTTCAGTTTGTCACCTACCAGCCGCAGGGGCCGGGAATGGTGATGCAGGAAGGAAGAGAGTTCTGGATCAGGGAGGGGCGGTATATTCCCGTCATTTCCCTGCGGAAGTTCTACCATATTCCGGGAACACCCAGGATCGGTTCCGAAATCATGGCGTATATCAAGGGCAGTACGAGAGAACTCTGCATTGTGGCTGACCGGGTGGCAGATCAGGGCAGTCTTGTGGAGAAATCGCTTCCGGCCATTTTAGGAAAGCATTTTAAGAAGTATACGGGAATCTCCGGGTGCAGCCTGCTGGGGGACGGAACCATCTGCCTCCAGCTGGATATCGAAGACCTGGCGCGGAATACGGGAGGTGGAAAGACCCATGAATGACTTTGACTTGGATCAGGCGAGAGAGAAGGAAGGCGGAGAGGAACTGGAGTTTCTGTGCGTTCGCATGACGGATGCAGTCTACGGATTCGAACTTCCCCATATCCGGGAGATTATATGGGACAGCAGGATCACCCCGGTCCCCTGTGTGCCGGACTACTATGAAGGTCTGTGTAACTGGAAAGGGACGATTATTACCGCCGCTTCTTTAAGCCGGATGACAGGAACAAAAGAGAGCGGGTACGGAGACCAGCCGGTAGTCATAATAACGGAAACGGGTGCCCTGCAGTGCGGCTTTCTGGTGAGGGAGGAACCGGAGATTTTAAGGGTACCGGCAGACGCGCGGCTGACCGGAGACACGCCGGACCGGATTGGTGAGATCCTGAAGATCAAAGCGGCGTACGCCTGGGAGAATGAAGTGATCTATGTGATTGATGCAGAGGAGACTCTGAAATGCATGGTGATATTTGACTGATACGGCGATGTATGAAAAAAGAGATATGCGAAAAGATAAATAAGGTTGTGAAAAGATAATTAAGGATGTGGAAAGAACAGATCCCGGTTTCGGCGGTGAAGAGCGGAAACGGGATCTGTTTGTTATGTGTGGGCATTCGGAATTACTTTGCCGCTTCCTGTGAGAATTCGGTTGTTACCAGCTTGTCGTAAGGAACGCGCTCATTCAGTTCGCCGGCTTCCTCCAGGATGTTTTCCAGAAGTTCGAAACTGTCTTTTTCGAAGACGGTGTCGCCTTTCCAGGTGTCCTGATCTTTATAGCGGCCAACGATGGTGGCGATGGTATCCTCATCGGTTTCTTTAAACTGAGGCTGGATCACTTTGGCGATTTCTTCGGCGGAATGGGTGTTTACGTATTCCAGGCCTTTCTGAATCGCGTTGGTGAATTTCTGGATGGTTTCTGGATTCTTCTCTAAATAGCTTTTCTTGACGCTGTAAGCGGTATAGGGAACGTATCCGGAATCGACGCCGAGGGAGGCGATGACGTGGCCGTTGCCTTCTTTTTCCAGACCGGTAGCAAACGGTTCAAACTCAACCGTGTAATCGGCGTCGTTGCTGGTGAAGGCGGCGGCGGTTAAACCGAAGTTGATGCTCTGGTCGATGGTCAGATCTGCGGCGGGATCGATCCCGTTCTTCTTCAAAATATATTCAAATACCATTTCCGGCATGCCGCCGGCTCTTCCGCCCAACACCTTCTTGCCCTTCAAATCAGCCCAGGTGAAGTTATCCTGAGCTTCTCTGCCGACCAGAAAGTTACCGGCCCGCTGGGTCAGCTGGGCGAAGTTTACGGCGTAATCGTCAGAACCCTGCTGATAGACGTAGATGCTGGCCTCAGATCCCATAAAACCGATATCGGCGTCTCCTGAGATCAGGGCGGTCATGACCTTGTCGGCGCCGGCGCCGTTGACCAGCGTCAGGTCGAGCCCTTCATCCTCAAAATACCCCAGTTCAATGGCGGCATACTGGGGAGCATAGAAGATAGAATGAGCGACTTCATTCAGAACCACTGGCTTAAGCTGTTTCCTTGTGGTCGTTTTACAGCCGGTCACGCAGACGGCAAGCATGGATACGGCGAGAACGATGCTCACGATTTTTTTCATAGAATTCTCCTTTTTTGTTGTTTCTCATAGTGACATTGTATGAAATGTGACAGGCAGCAGTTCCCGGATTATGAGCCGAATTTCTAAATTTTGCATTTTACCCCGAAGTATGATATACTTTTCACGGAGAATTTTACGAAAGCAGGAGAAGGAATTATGGCATATCGAATGATCGTGCTGGATCTGGATGGCACACTGACAAACCGGGATAAAGTGATCACACCGAGGACGAAGGAAGCGCTGATGAAGCTGAAAAGCCAGGGGGGAACCATCGTGCTGGCCTCCGGACGGCCTACCTATGGTGTGATGCCGCTGGCGAAGGAGCTGGGACTCACAGAGGAGGGCGGTTATATCCTGTCCTTCAACGGAGGGCGGATTATCGAATGCAAAACGGGTGAGACCGTGTTTGCAAAGGAGCTTCCTGTAACATCGAATAAAAAGATCATTGCGCTGGCCAGGGAGCACGGCGTGAACATCCTTACATACGAAGGGGACTGCATCATTACGCCGGACCCCGGAGATATCTATGTAAAAAAGGAGTCCGACATCAATAAACTGGAGGTCCGGCGGGTGGAAAATTTCGACCAGTACGTGGATTTCCCGGTGGTAAAGTTTCTGCTTCTCGACGACGGGGATTACTTGGCTCTCGTGGAACCGAAGGTGAAGGCTGCACTGGGGCGTGATTACAGTGTGTACCGTTCAGAACCCCATTTTCTGGAGGTTCTGCCCAGGGGAATCGATAAAGCGGCGTCTTTAGAGCGGCTGCTTACGCGCCTTAACATGACGAAGGACGAGATGATCGCCTGCGGTGACGGATACAACGATTTGTCCATGATTCAGTATGCCGGTCTGGGCGTGGCCATGGAGAACGCGGTCCTGCCCGTGAAAAATGCGGCGGATTACGTGACGCTTTCCAATAACGACGACGGCGTTGCTCATGTCATCGAAAAATTTATGCTGTCATAAGTGTCCGGGGGTGGACTTTATGACTTTAATATGTTAAAATACTCCATAGATGAAGTAACAGCAAAAATAAAGGGGACTGATTGAAACCATGAATAAAAAAATTAAGACAGATGCGGTTGACCATCTGTTTCAGGCAATACTGACACTGAAGACACCGGAAGAGTGCTATACGTTCTTCGAGGATGTGTGTACGGTCAATGAACTGCTCAGCTTATCCCAGCGGTATGAGGTAGCCAAGATGCTTCGCGAGGGCCGCACGTATCTGGAGATTGCGGAAAAGACCGGGGCTTCCACAGCCACGATCAGCCGTGTGAACCGTTCCCTGAATTATGGAAACGACGGATATGATATGGTATTTAAGCGTCTGGAGGATACAGAGGCGAACTAGTACTAGTGCAGCCCGGAGAGGCCGCAGCTTCAGACAAAATGGAGAGATAAATGCAGCGCGCCCTTTCATGGGAACAGATTCCGCAGGGGACTGTTCCCATGAAAGGGCGCGTTTTATCTTCGCTTACTTACTTTTTCTTTTTGGACGGGTTCGCTTCCCGAAGCTCGTCGATCATCTGTTCCACCATCTGCTTCTTTAAATAGACGTCAAAGGATAACTCGCAGATTAAGGCGAAGAGCCGTAAGTATTCCCTGTCTTCCTCAGCCAGGTTCTCGTCCGTAAATGTATCGCCAACGCGTTCATACTTTGCTTTCACGTCTTCCTGCAAATGTTTCATCTCCTCCGATTCCAGGGAGAAGATCTCTTTGTAGATGTCCTCCAGTAAAAGGCCGTCCTTCAATGCGAAATGTCCTGTGGTGATCGGCCGGAACAATTCCTCGATGTCGTTGATGGAAAGAATATTCTTAAAATAATAGATAAAAATCAGAAGCAGGATATGCTCTCTGGAATACTTCTTTTTGTTGGGCGCAGGCAGCAGGTTGTTCTTGGCATAGTTGTTGATCATGGTTTTCGTCAGCACCTTATCCTCGGGGTAGCGCTTCGTGTTCTTCAGATGTTCATCCATAAAGGTAGTAACCTGGTCCATGTAAAGATCAATGCCCGGAATCTCTTCAGGCCTGATATAACTTAAGGTATCCAGACGTTTTAGGATATCCTGTATTCTTTCGTCATTCGTCTTCATAGTTTCACCTCATATCCTATTATATAGTATTCAATACTAGATGACAAGAGGTAAATATACGAAAAGAAAAACAGTTAAACTAAATATTTTTAAGATAACCTAAAAAACTTTCTTGACTTTTGCGGAATGTGTGATAATCTAGATATATAACGTGAAGAACGAAAGGAGATACATAGAATGAAAAAAGTATTGGCTACAGAAAAAGCACCGGCAGCGATTGGACCATATTCCCAGGCAGTGAGAGGCGGAGATTACGTATACGTATCCGGCCAGCTTCCGATCGATCCGGCAACAGGAGCATTTGCAGGCGAGGATATCGCTGCCCAGACGAAGCAGTCCTTAACCAATATCAAGGCGATCTTAGAGAGCGAAGGCTTATCTATGGCAAATGTGGTAAAGACAACTGTATTATTACAGAACATCGGCGACTTCGGCGCTATGAACGAAGTTTATGCAACCTTTTTTGAGGGTGCATGCCCGGCCAGAGCTGCATTTGAAGTAGCTGCTCTTCCAAAGGCAGCGCTTGTTGAGATCGAAGCGATCGCATACTGCGGAGAATAAATTGACAGATGATAACAGGGGTGTCCGGACTGTGGTTCCGGAATACCCCTGTTTTTCATTTTACAGGAGCGTTTGTCCCGGCGCTCTGTCCGCGTTTCCGTGAAAGAACCAGAGTAAAAATGTAGAAATCCGTCTGTATTTGCGAAAGAAAGAGGTTGCATAATGGCCGAGTTATATTATAATAAATAAGAAAGCCCGAATTGGCGTGCGGGAAAAGGCGCGCAGTAAGGCAGCATAAGGATTAAGATTACATAAAGAACGAAAGCCGGGGCGTAAGATGAGTTTGGAAAAAACTGCGGAAGAATATCTGGCCGATATCCCCATGTGGGCCAGAAAAAAGAATTCCCTGGAAGATATCAGGGCTTTTCTGGAGCGGATGGACAACCCCGACGAGAAGAGAAAGATCATTCATGTGGCCGGGACCAATGGAAAGGGTTCGGTCTGTGCATATATAACCTCCATGCTGATGGCAGGGGGATACCACACGGGAGCATTTATCTCGCCTCATCTGACGGAGGTGCGGGAGAGGTTTTTATTCGACGGTAAGCCGGTCGAATATGGGCCGTTTGAGAGCAGCTTTCGTGAAATCAGGGATTTATCGGAACGTATGACGGAAGAGGGATACTGCCATCCATCCTATTTTGAATTCCTGTTTTACATGGGTATGAAGCTGTTTGACCAGATGGATAATGATTTCACGGTTCTGGAGACGGGACTCGGCGGAAGGCTGGACACGACGAATGTGATCCGTCATCCGCTGGCAGTAGCCATCACTTCCATAAGTCTGGATCATACGGAATATTTGGGCGATACCGTGGAAAAGATCGCTTATCAGAAGGCCGGTATCATAAAGCCGGGCGTTCCCGTCATATATGAGAGAGGCGATCAGAGGACAGCCGCTGTGATCGAGGAAGAGGCCGCTGCCAGTCACAGCCCGGTATATCCGGTGGACAGGCAGGACTATGTGATAGAGGCATGGGAAGAACAGGGTATCCGGGCGGGGCTTAAGCGGCTTGACGGCAGCGTTCTCCGCGTGCTGATTCCTTCCCAGGCGGAATATCAGGTGATGAACGCTCTGACTGCGCTCAGGACGGTGGAAGTGCTGATGCGGCAGAGGGAAGACATACGCTTATCAGAAGAGGAGCTTAAGGCCGGACTGGAGTCCATGAGATGGCCGGCGCGCATGGAAGAGGCGGCGCCCGGGCTTTACCTGGATGGAGCGCACAATCCGGGCGGAATCGAAGAATTTATAAAGACAGCCGCGCGTCTCTGCGAGAAGAGCGGGAAGCGGGCCTGTCTTCTGTTTTCCTCGGTATCGGACAAGGCTCACGATACCATGATCCGTGAGATCGCGGCGGGTCTTCCGCTGGATTCGGTTGCTGTAGCCCATATCCATTCGGATCGGGGAATGGCAAAGGAAGTGCTGGAGGCGGAGTTTTTAGCCGTTTCCGATTGCAGAATATATGGTTTTGATACGGCAGAAGAGGCACTGGAGAAACTGCTCACATGGCAGGATGGGGAACATCTGCTGTTCTGTGTGGGATCCCTGTATCTGATGGGAGAGATAAAGACAATTCTTGGAGGTATAAAAGATGATTGATTTTGAAACCGAGATAAACGATTACAGACCGAGTCTGGAAGTAGATGCCATAGAGGATGCGATTGTGAGAAGCGATCTGACGGATATGAATGATTTGATGATGGAACTGATCAAGGAAGTCGGTAAGGAATAGGCAGGTAAGATATGGATTATGTAAGAAAAACCCGTGTCATTGCCAACAGCTATTATAACATGGGATTAGAGCGGGCGCGGCTGCGGGATTTGTCCGGCGCGGCCGAATGTTTAAAGAAGAGCCTACATTTTAATAAATATCAGACGGATGCCAGGAACCTTCTGGGCCTCATTTACTATGAGGTTGGGGAGGTCGGGGATGCGCTTGTTCAGTGGGTCATCAGCATGAACCTGCAGCCGCAGGAGAACCGGGCGGATTATTATCTGGGTGAAATCCAGAGAAAAAAGGGGAGTCTCGACACGGAGCGCCACATGATCCGGCGGTTTAACCAGGCCCTCGTCTACGCCCAGAACGGCAGCGAGGACTTGGCGATCCTTCAGCTCGTCAAGGTGGTGGAGGCGAAGCCGAACTACGTGAAGGCCCAGCTGCTGCTGGCTATTCTCTGTATTGCGAGAGAGGATTACCAGAAGGCGGGAAAATCAGTCTACAAGGTATTGCAGATAGACAGGAATCACCCGAAGGCGCTCTGGTATAAGTCGATCGTCAAGGCGAATACAGGCAGCCGCACCGAGCGTGAGCCTGAAAAGAGGAAGCTGAAAAATGTCCTGTCCCACCGGCAGATGGAGGATGACGACGTCATCATTCCGCCCAGCTACAGAGAGAATACGAAGGATATGGCGGTCGTCAATATCCTCGCGGGCCTGCTTCTGGGGGCGGCCGTCGTCTTTTTCCTGGTTATGCCGGCGAATACGAGGGCGATCAATGAAAAACACAACCAGGAGATGCTTAAGTACAGCGAGAGCTTAAGCCAGGCGAATCAGAAGGCAGACAGCTTAAGTGAGCAGATCGCCGGCCTGGAGGCAGATAAGAAAACGGCGGAAGATTCCCTGTCCACATTTACCAATGACTCGGACAGCGTGCTGGCTCAATACCAGAACGTGATCGGAATTCTGCAGGCGTATAAGAAGGATGATTTCACCGCGGCGGTAAAGCTTTACGCCGATTTGAAGACGGAACTCATCGCGTCACCGGATGTGCTGGCCATCGTCGGAGAGATTAAGGCCGATATGGAGGAACGGGGATATCAGGTGCTGGAAAGCCTTGGAGACGAGGCTTCGGGCGCGGGAGACAGCCAGACGGCTCTCGATTACTATTTAAAGAGCCTGGCTGTAAAGCCGGATTACTGGGCTGCCAAGTATAAGGCGGCCGTCATTTACAAGGGAATGAATCAGAAGGAACAGGCGAATGAGATGTTTACAGACATCATAAATAACAGCAAAGATGAAACATTGATAGCGCAGGCCAGGACGGAACGGGGATTCTAATCCTGTTTGCGTAAAAAGGAAGACACGACAGAAGAGAAAGAGAGCTCTTTTGCCGTGTCTTTTTTTGTGAAACAGGAAAGTGCTCCGGCGCGAGAGTCCGGCGAGCCGGACTCTAAATTCTTATAAAAAAAGAGCTCTGTGATAGAACAAAGAGTCCGGAAAGCGGGATTCTTTTTGGAAAGGAGAACTATGAACAAGCCACTATTTACCTATGAGGCGGACGGCCACGTGCTGATTGTCCACCTGCCGGAGGAGTTGGATCACCACAACTGCACCGGCTTAAAATATGAAACCGATCTGATCCTTTCGGAAAATTATATTAACCGCATTGTGTTTGATTTCTCGGGAACCGGATTTATGGATTCTTCAGGGATTGGAGTGTTATTAAACCGATACAAGCAGATGGCCCGGAGCGGAGGAAAGGTGACGATCTACGGAGCGGGAGCCCAGGTGCTCAGAATACTGAAAATGGGCGGCATTTTAAAATTAATGAAATTATATGACTCAAAGGAAGATGCAGTCACAGGTTGAGGAGGAAGACATGTTAGAAGAAAACAGACCAGAAGTTTTGAGAATGGAAATTGAGAGCCTGTCCCGGAACGAAGAGTTTGCAAGGGTTGTGGTGGCCGTATTTATGGCTCGGATGAATCCTACGCTGGAGGAGTTGGACGACGTAAAGACCGCAGTGTCGGAAGCTGTGACGAATGCGGTGATACATGGTTATCAGGGAAACGGTGGGATCATCTATCTTGAGGTGGAGATACTGAAACAGGAGCTGACCGTGACTGTGAGGGATACGGGAATCGGGATTCCCAATATTTCGCAGGCGATGGAACCGATGTTTACCACCGATCCAGAGGGAGAACGATCCGGCATGGGATTCTCTTTTATGGAAGCGTTTATGGACGAGGTGCGTGTGGAGTCAGAACCGGACAAGGGTACCGTTGTGACCATGAAAAAGAAGATTAACGGGTGAGTCCTATGGATGAGACCATGAGATTAATAGAAATGGCTCACGAAGGAGATAAAGAAGCACGCGACCGTCTCGTCACCGAGAATATGGGACTGATCTGGAGCATTGTGCGAAGATTTACAGGACGGGGATATGATCCGGAGGATTTATTTCAGATAGGAAGCATCGGCCTCATGAAGGCCATCGACAAGTTCGACATGTCTTTCGAGGTTAAATTCTCCACCTATGCGGTCCCCATGATAACAGGAGAGATCAAGCGCTTTTTAAGAGACGACGGCATGATAAAGGTCAGCCGCTCCATCAAGGAGATGGGCACCCGTGTAAAATGTGTCAGAGAGGCCTTAAACTTTACCCTTGGACGGGAACCGACCATCGAGGAGATCGCCGGAGAGATCGGGGCCAGCAAGGAGGAAGTGGCGGCGTCCATAGAGGCCGGAGCGGAGGTGGAATCGCTCTACCGGACAGTCAATAAAAATGATGAAAACAGCATTCTTCTCATCGACAAGATCGAGGAGGAAAACTCTGCCCAGGAGGAGCTGTTAAACCGTATGGTGCTGCGGGAGCTGCTGACAGAGCTTTCCGATAAGGACCGGGAAATCATTGTCAGGAGGTATTATTATAATGAAACCCAGAGCCAGATTGCAACGCGTCTCGGTATCTCACAGGTCCAGGTTTCCCGTCTTGAAAAAAAGATTTTAAAGCAGATGCGCGAAAAAATATAGAATAAAATACTTCATACGGCTCATACTACTCATGAAAAGTGAAAGAAAAGGATGTGAGCACGTATGGAATCCATGAAACATAAGCTGGGAATTGCACTCCTTGTCGTATGCCTGATCGCTGTGGCCGCCATTGTATGGTACTTAATCGCCGCGGTGCCGGACGGCGGCGAAATGGATGGAACGCTGGTAGAACTCATCCGGAAAGCGGGGCAGATGAGAATATGAGCAAGACTGTCTATCTAAACATCAGCCAGATTACTGAGGTCCATCATAAGGAGATTCAGTTAAAGGATGTGGCGACGGTCTACAGCGATGATTCCGCCGTAACAAACAAGTGCAGCGCCCTGCGCATTAAAACGATTCATTTGGACAGAGATAAACGTTACGTGGAGAGCACGCTGGACGTGATTAAAAAGATCACGGAGATGGATCCGACGATCACCGTCAACAATGTTGGTGAAGTGGATTTTATCATCGATTACCACCGGCCGAAGTCCCCGAATTGGGCCTGGGAATGGATCAAGACCATATTTGTCTGTATTATCTGTTTTTGCGGCGCGTCCTTTGCCATCATGACCTTTAATAACGATGTCAGTGTGACGGATGTCTTCAGCGAGATTTACCGGATCATCATGGGAAAGGAATCCACTGGATTCACGATCCTGGAGGTGAGCTATTCCGTAGGACTGGCGCTGGGAATCGTAGGATTCTTCAATCATTTTGCGAAGTTCAAGATCAATACGGATCCGACGCCGCTGGAGGTGGAAATGCGCCTTTACGAGGACAATGTCAGCAAGACCCTGATTCAGAATGACGGCAGAAAGGAGCAGGACATTGATGTTTCTTAAGCAGTTATTTCTTGTGTTTCTGGGGCTTAGCGCCGGCGGCGTCATAGCAGCCGGCGTTTTCGCATTTCTGGCAATCATCGGCGTTTTCCCGCGGCTGATTGGAAAGACCCATACAAATAAACACATTTTTCTGTATGAGACGGTCATTATCATAGGCGGTATACTGGGAAACGTATCCGATATCTATGAAATCCCGATCCACATGGGCGGGAATGTGTTCCTGGGGATCTACGGGCTGGCGGTCGGAATCTTTGTCGGCTGCCTCGTCATGTCTCTGGCGGAGACTTTAAAGGCCCTGCCGGTTATCAGCAGGAGAATTCATCTGGCCGTGGGACTTCAGTACGTGATCCTGGCCATCGGTCTTGGCAAGCTCATTGGTTCACTCGTATATTTCACGGGCAATTTCGGACAGTAAAAAACAGGAATCGGAGGTAAAATATGGAGATTAACAAACAGGCATACGATGCCTATGTAAAAGAGGTCACACCAGTCCACAACAAATGGCTGAGTATCGTGAAGGCTTTCCTTGTGGGAGGCGCTATCTGCACCATTGGACAGTTGGTGAGCACCTGGTTCATGAACAGCGGGATGGACAAGGATACCGCAGCCTCCTGGACGCTCCTGGTCTTAATTGCGGGAAGCGTTATTTTAACGGGGCTTAACATTTACCCAAAGATCGTGAAATTCGGCGGCGCAGGAGCCCTCGTTCCGATCACGGGCTTTGCCAACTCAGTGGTGGCGCCTGCCGTGGAATTCAAGGCGGAAGGCCAGGTATTCGGTATTGGCTGCAAGATATTTACCATTGCAGGGCCTGTTATCTTGTACGGAATCCTGAGCAGCTGGGTCCTCGGCATCCTCTATTGGATCGGCCGGTGGGTGGGCATATTTTAGTCTTGTAAGCGTTAGCGGCTTCGTTATCAGCAGTCTCTGTCCCGGCGGTCCCGCCGGGGCATTTTCTTTTTGGGGCGTGTGAAGTGAGGGGATTGATTTGCGGCGTAAGGGCTGCGGCAGCCGGCTTGTTATGACTGGTTTATGGTAAATGATTTGCGGCGGATGAATAGAAAAAAAGGAAAATGGAGAAAGTAGCAGGGAAGAGAGAAACAGCGTACTGCCGCGCTGAGGAAATATGGCCGTTTAAGCGGCTGCGCTCCGGTGCAGGAGTCCGGCAGGCAGTATTCTTTTTTGAAAAATACGGTTTACAGAGAAATGGAGTGAATGACAGAATGCAGATAGGAAAAGCGAGTATCAAATTTGAGGAACCTCCGGTCATAGAAAGCATGGCCTCCATCGTAGGAAAGAAGGAGGGAGAAGGTCCTCTGGGAAAGCTGTTCGATGTGGTGGAGCAGGACGACATGTTTGGTGCGGACACCTGGGAGCAGGCGGAGAGCGCGCTGCAGAAACAGACGGCAGATCTGGCCATTGAAAAGGGAGATATTCGAAAAAAGGATATCCGGTATCTGTTTGCCGGAGATTTGCTGGGACAGTTGATTGCCACCTCCTTCGGAACGGTGGATTTGGAAATTCCACTGTTCGGACTTTACGGAGCGTGTTCCACCATGGGCGAGGCCCTGAACCTGGGCGCAATGACCGTAGCCGCCGGATACGCGGACAAAATCATCGCAATGGCCTCCAGCCACTTTGCAACCGCGGAAAAGCAGTTCCGTTTTCCTCTGGCCTACGGGAACCAGCGGCCATTTTCAGCTACATGGACGGTGACAGGCTGCGGAGCCGTCGTGGTATCGAAGCATAAAAGTGAGGGAATAGCGGCCATTACAGGCATCACAACAGGCCGTATGGTGGACATGGGAAGCAAGGATTCCATGAATATGGGAGCCGCGATGGCGCCGGCGGCGTTCCATACCATTGAACAGAACTTTGAAGATTTTGGCGTGGATGAATCGTACTATGACAAGATCATCACAGGGGATTTAGGAGAAATCGGACGCACCATTCTCCTCGATTTTATGAAGAATAAGGACCACTTGCTGGAGGAAATCCATACGGACTGCGGAATCGAGATTTACGATCAGGAGACCCAGGACACCCATGCGGGCGGAAGCGGATGCGGCTGTTCGGCGGCCACACTGTGTTCCTACATTCTTCCAAAGATTAAAGATGGAACATGGAAGCGGGTGCTGTTTGTGCCGACGGGAGCGCTGCTTTCCACGGTCAGCTTTAACGAGGGACAGCCGATTCCGGGTATTGCACATGCAGTTATGCTGGAGCATATCGGGTAAGACTGGTGCTGCCTTCGGCAGAAAGGAGATAACGATGGAATTTGTAAAAGCATTTCTTGTAGGCGGTGTAATCTGCGCCCTGGTTCAGATACTGATGGACAACACAAAGCTGATGCCGGGCCGGATCATGGTGCTGCTGGTGGTGAGCGGAACAATTCTTGGCGCTCTGGGCCTCTATCAGCCGTTTGCGGACTGGGCAGGCGCCGGAGCCACAGTACCACTGCTCGGCTTCGGAAACACGCTCTGGAAGGGCGTGTGGAAGAGCATGGGAGAGGACGGACTTCTGGGAATCTTTGAAGGCGGCTTCACCGCCAGTGCGGTGGGGATCTCGGGAGCGCTGATCTTTGGGTATCTGGGGTCGGTGATTTTTAAGCCGAAGATGAAATAGGCAATGAACTTTGAAGAAAATAAAAACACTGGAGGACAGCCGGGATTCGGACTGATAGTCTCCAGTGTTTTTTATTGTTTAAAAGTACTTACTGCGCCCCCGGACTCACCTGCATCGGAGATCCCGTAGTAGGTGCCGGACTGGTCTGTGTGTTTGGCGACACATAGCCGGGGCCGTAAGGCAGTGTTCCCGGAGCTACCGTCTCCGGCAGTCCGGTGTCATCCGTAGGCGGGATAATGACAGACGCCTCGGTGTGGATCGGGCAGTAGCCCGGCATTGCAAATACGGAATCGTCCGTAGTACCTTCTTCGCCGGCCGGCAGCGCCATAAATACGGCGGTCGTCCGTTCCAGACAGAATGGGGTGGGCAGACAGTGGGATTCCGCGCATACCGTCGCGCGCACGTGATTGTTGCACACGTCCGTGGGAACGGTTCCCTTGGCAAAATATTCCGTGTATACCGCGTTGCCCCTCGGGTCGTTGGTGCAGACGCCGGAGACGGGGAGTTTGCCGGATTTACGGCAGATCTGTGCGGTCTCCACGCTGTCCGGAACCGTAAATCCGGGATCGGACATTCCTTCGTGAACGCGGGTCATGATCTTTTTCCAGATGGCCTTATGGAAGGTCGTTCCGCCGTTCTGTTTGGTCAGCTTCTGGTTGCTGTCACAGCCGCCCCAGATTCCGGCGGTATAGTACGGAGTATATCCGACGAACCAGATATCATTGTTGGAAGTAGTCGTTCCGCTCTTGCCGGCATTGGACATGCCGGGAATATTGGCCGATGAGCTGGTAGAGCTGGGGCCGGCGCCCGGACGGGCAAACTTTCGGCTGCTTTCCATGGAATCCGCCATGGCATCCGTCAACAGGAATGCCGTGGAATCTTTTAACACGCGGTGGGTCTCAGGTGTATTGTCGATCAGCACCTTGCCGTCGTGATCGATAATCTTCGTAAAGAACACCGGCTTTGTGTAGACGCCGCCGTTGGCGATAGTGGCATAGGCCGCCGTCATCTCCAGGTTGGACACGCCGTCGGTGATTCCGCCCAGGGCCAGAGCCGCGTTGTAGTCCGTATCGGTCAGCGATGTGATGCCGAAGTTCTTCGCGTATTCCACACCGAGCTGCGGTGTAACGGTCTCCATCAGACAGCGGACCGCAATGACGTTCATGGAATAGATGATACCGTCCCGGATGCTGGAATAGCCCTGATAACCGGAGCTGTACCAGTTGGAGAAGGTCTTCTTGCCAACCGTGAAAACCGAATCGTAATAGACAGTACCCAGCGTCGCGCCGCACGTATCCATGGCGGGGGCAAACGCAGTCAGCACCTTGAAGGTGGAACCGGGCTGACGAAGGGTGTTGCTGGCACGGTTTAGAGTAAGACTCGCGGTCTTTTCCCCGCGCCCTCCGGCGATGGCCTTCACCTGTCCCGTCTTCTGATCCATGATCACGAAGGAGGCCTGAGGCTGAAGCGTCTTGTGAAGGGATTCACCGATGACAGTGTCGCCTTCCTTTAAAATACTGTTCTTGTAATTGTCTATATCGGCCTGTATCTTTTCTTCGCTGTCGTACAGACCGTCATAGCCGCTGTCCCCGTTGTCACGGTGGTAGCGTTTCAAATTCTCTTCGGAGTAGTGGGTGGTGGTACCGTCTGCCCCGGTGACGGAAAGTCTGTATTCGATGGAATAGCGGGCCGCCGAATAGTTGTCGGGGTTGTTGATCTCCTCATCTACGATGGACTGAATCGTGGGGTCCTGTGTCGTATAGATGGAGAGGCCGCCGGAATACAGCATGTTGTGGGCCTGGGTGTTGGTGTAGCCAAGCTTTTCCTTCATGGCATCCTGCACCTGTTCCACCAGCTCGTCCGTGAAATAGCTGTAAGGTGTGGAAGTCTCTTTGGTGACAATCTCCACATCCTGAATCCTGGAATAGACGTCGTCCGCCAGCGCTTCCTCCTGCTCTTCCTTGGAGATATAGCCCTGATCCACCATATACTGCAGGATGACCTTCTGCTTGTCGGAGTTGGCCTTCTGTCCGGTAACCGGATTGAATTTTGACGGGTTCTGGGTGATGCCCGCAAGCACGGCGCATTCGGACAGCGTTAAGTCGGACACCTCTTTATTAAAATATCTCCTTGCCGCTACCTTGACGCCCAGAGAATTCTTTCCCAGGTTGATCGTGTTTAAGTAGTTGGTAATGATCTGCTCTTTTGACATGGCGCTGTCCAGTTTGACGGCCAGATACCATTCCTGCATCTTCCGTTCCAGCCGTTCCCCGAAGCTTTTTTCCATTCCCCCGCCAAAAACGCTGTTTTTAATCAGCTGCTGGGTGATGGTACTTCCGCCGCCGGCAGAGGAATCGCCTGTCAGCACGCCTTTTACCGCACGCATGATGGAGCGCAGATCAATTCCGTTGTGCTCCCAGAATCTTGCATCTTCATATGCTACGAACGCATTGATTAAGTTCTTGGGCAGTTCGTCGTAGCTTGCCTCCTCACGGTTGGAACCGGCGGTGACGAGAGTCTCGGTCACATTACCGGCACTGTCATACACCGTAGTGGCGTATTCGTTTGGAACAATGGTTGCGATATCGACGTCAGGAGCATTGTCTATGATTCCTTTAACCATGCCAAATCCGATACTCCCGGCGACTACCAGGCAGAACAGGCACAGCACGAACAGACTCTTTAAAAAGGCAAGAAAAACCCGGCTGGTGTATTTCTTCGCTTTTGAATTGACGGATTTGATCTTTTTCTCCGTCTCATGTTTGCCATAGTTCATAGGAAACCTCCTTTACCGAATCATTATACCAGAGAATGAAAATCAATTCAACACTTACCAGTTTTGGAAGAAATTGCAAAGATTATACGTGGATTCAAACTAATTACTAAACTCTCATCTGAAATGTGGAACGTCCGAATTGCTTTTTTAATAATTTAAATTATGATAATACCTGAAGAAAATTATATAAAAGTGATATATTTTGGATATGTTATTCTGAAAATACTGGTTATAATGAATGTAAAGCTGGCCGGCTGATAATGAAAAACAGAAAATATATACAAAAAACTATATATAAGAACTGAAAAAGCGAGGTGTTCAGACATATTATGAAAATTGGAATCCATTTTGGGCATTGGGGAAGTTTTTATGGTCAGTTAGGCGTTCGGGAGTGTTTGAAACAGGCAAAAAAAGCCGGAGCTGACGTTTTAGAGTTTTTCCCCACGGAAGAGATGTTCGCACTGGAAAAAGAAAAAATAAGGGATTTAAAGAAGTATATGGAGGAGCTCGCCATTGCACCGGCGTTTACCTTTGGATATCCGGCTGGCTGGGATATGGCCGGCGAGGACGAAGTACTCAGAGAAAAAGCGACAGAGCATTTAAAACGAGTCATAGAGGCAATGGGAATACTGGGAGCGGGGGATATTGGCGGAATTGTATATTCCAACTGGCCGGCCGACTATTCTGATCATATCATCGAACCGGACGAGAAAAAGAGAAAAACGGAAAACTGCGTTGACAGCCTGAGAAAAGTGATGAAAACGGCAGAAAATAATGGAGTGACTGTAAATCTGGAGATTGTAAACCGTTTTGAACATTATCTTATGAATACAGCCGCAGAGGGGATGGCGGTCTGTAAGGCGGTAGGAAGTCCTAACTGCAAACTGCTCCTGGACTGTTTTCATATGAACATCGAGGAGGATAATATTCCGGAAGCGATACGAAGTGCGAAAGGATATATCGGTCATTTTCATGTGAGCGAACCAAACCGGAAAGTACCATATCACTCGGACCGCATTCCGTGGAGAGAGGTCGGACAGGCGCTGAAGGATATCGGATACGATAAGGCTGTTATTGTAGAATCCTTTTACAAGGCCGGCGGGGAACAGGGACATAATATGAGAATGTGGAGAGATCTTGCAGAAGACCTTTCGCTCGAAGGACGGTTAAAACTGGCCTCTGAAGGGATTCAGTATATTCGGGAACAATTTGGAGGGACTAGAGATGATTTTTGACAGAATGAGCTTGAAATCCAAGACAGCAATCGTAACAGGAGCCGCCCATGGAATCGGAAGAGCCTGTGCGCTGGCACTCGCAGAGGCTGGTGCGGATGTAGCGGTGATCGACTTAAAAGATACGGTATTTAAAACAGCAGATGAAATACGGGCGCTGGGCAGAAAAACGATCCCTGTAATTGCAGATATTTCCGATGAAGAGCAGATGAACGAAACGATTGAACGAATCATTAGGGAATGGGGAAAGTTAAATATCTGTTTTTGTAATGCGGGCACCTTTCAGGACATTCCGGCGGAGGACATGCCGCTGGAAGAATTTGAGCGGGTGATCAGAGTAAACTTGACAGGTGCATTTATCACCGCAAGAGCGGCGGGGAAAGCCATGATACAGGGAAATATTCCGGGATCTATCATATTGACGGCATCCATGTCGGGACATATTGCGAATATTCCGCAGTGCCAGTGTGCGTATAATTCCTCAAAAGCAGGAGTTATCATGCTGGGCAAGAGTCTGGCAATCGAGTGGGCCAGACATAAAATTCGCGTGAACACAATCAGTCCGGGCTATATCAGAACATGGAGCGATGAACCGTTAAAGCCCGAGGAGGTGGGGACTTCTAATTTTGAGCAGTGGACGCCGCTGCGCCGTTTTGGAAGTGCAGATGAGATTCAGGGATTGATTGTTTACCTGGCTGGGGACACCTCGGGTTTTGTCACTGGTTCTGATTATGTAATTGACGGGGGTTATACCGCATTTTAAGGAGGAGAATATGATGATGAAATATAGTAAGAGAGTAGCAGGAATTATTTTGTGTGCGGCCATGGCAGGAAATTTACTGGCCGGGTGCAGTGCAAATCAGAAGACGGAGACGGCAGCAGATAAAGCAGAAAGTGAAGTTTCCCAAACTCAACAGCCATCAGAAAAAACGTCGGAAAAGCCATCGGCCAATGTACCTAAAATTCGTCTGGTAAGCTGGCAGACTCCGTCGGATCCCAAGACAAAGCCGGTATATGATGCAGTCATGGAATTTGCCGAAGCGCACAAGTCAGAATTTACGTTGGAACATGAAAATATTCTGGGCGATGAACTGAAGGCAAAAATTAAGACAGATGTAGCCAGCAACACGGTTCCTGATGTGTTTCTGTATTGGGGAAGCGGAGGCAATTCAGCTATGCTGCTGGATGCAGATGTGATTATTCCTTTTGATGAATACCTGGAAGCTTCTGCAAAGATTAAGCGGGATTTATTTCCGGAGGAGTCCTTTGCACGAACATCGTCAGGTGAAACGCTGGCGACCATTACCCTGGGCATGGAATATGGGGTATGGTTTTGTAATCAGGAGCTGTTTGACAAATATCAGTTGAAACTGCCGGAAACTCTTGACGATATGATTGAAGCTGGAAAGGTATTTAATGAAAATGGAATCGTTCCGTTTGCGATGGGATCGAAAGGGGGTAATCCGGCTCATGAATTTGTTGCAGAAATCTTAGGCCAGATGCCGAACTGTGAAGAAGATTTCCGTATCATCAACGAAGAGTATACGGTTGACACGCCAAACATTAGAAAAACGCTTGAAATCATCGAGAACATGCGGGAAAATCACCTGTTCCCTGCCGATACAATTTCCATCGGAGATTGGAACCAGCATTTTGCCATGTACAATGAAGGGAAGGCCGCGATGATTTATGCCTGGACCTGGCAGCTGTCTAATATGTCACAGGAAATGGCAGATAAAACAGTGATTATTCCAGCCCCGATCATGCCGGGAGGAACGAGAGATACGGCTAATTTTGCAAGATCCGGCGGAGATATGGGATATGTAATTTCCAGAAACGCATGGGAGGACCCTGCAAAGAGGGAGGCGATCATTACACTGGTTGACTATCTCTACTCCAAAGAAATTCAGGAATTAAGCTTATACAGCGGCGGTGGTATTCCATCCAGACTGGACATCGAAGTGGATGCTTCCAAGGTATCAAAAGCGAAGCTGGCAGATGTAATCAATTTTGCAAAAGGAAAAGAGTCGTGCCCCAATCTGCCTCAGGCATGCCCGAAAACAGAGTGCTGGACTGATTTTGCAGATGGAATTGATGAGTTGATGGCGGGAATCAGCACGCCGGAACAGGTAATTGAAAATATAGACAAGTCACTTGCTGCAGCAAAGGATGAATAATCATGACAATGTCCGGGAACCCATCACATGCATGGTTTCCCGGATCACATGAGAAAGGGGTAGTATGAATCAGAAGAACAGTAAGAGAGACAGGGCTAAAAATGGAAAATGGACTTTTTCTATCAGTTTTCTTTTTCCGGCGTTTATCCTGTATACAGTCTTCTTAATTCTGCCTATGCTTGCATCGCTCTACTTCTCTGTTTTGAAATGGGATGGAATAACAACTGCAAAATTCGTAGGCACCAAAAACTTCGTGGACTTATTCACCAATGACAGATATTTTATGAAGGTAATCCTTAATACGGTAAAAAGCATGGCAGCCGGAGCCTGTATCCAGCTTCCTCTGGCTATGATCCTCGCTTATCTTGTCTATCGTACCACACGTGGCTTCCATTTTTTTCAGTCCGTCTATTTTGTACCGGTTGTCATATCCGCTACAGTAATCGGTCTCATGTTTTCCCTGTTTTTTAATCCCTCCTTTGGACCTGTTAATGCCTTTTTCGAGGCGGTGGGATTAAAAGGACTGATAAAGAACTGGCTGACGGATCCGGGGGTTGTACTGTTTTCTGTTATTATGCCAGGCATATGGCAGTATATTGGGTATCATTTCATTATTTTACTGGCAGGAATGCAGTCAATACCAAGGGAAATTATCGAGAGTGCTTACATAGACGGAGCAAATTCCGTAGACATTTTTTTCCAGATCGTTATTCCAAATATCAAAGGAATGATACAGGTCTGCCTTGTCATTTGTCTGACGGGGGCAATCAAGACCTTCGATATCCCTTATCTGATGACCCAGGGCGGGCCGGGGGCTGAAAGTACATTTCTGTCTATCTATATGTATAAAGAGGCTTTTGTGGACTCTTCCATCGGCAGAGGTACTGCGGTGGCTGTTTGTATGCTGGTATTAGCGCTGACTGTCACATTTTTGGTAAATGGTGTTTTTACATTTTTAAATAGAAAGGATTAGGGCAGTTTTATGAAAAGAAGATGGAATCCTTTTAAAATTCTGCGATATGCGGTGCTCATATTCATGGCGATCCTGACGCTGTACCCATTATTCTGGATTGGGATATGTTCTTTAAAATCGAGCGAGGAAATCTACGGTTCCCCTTTCGGGCTGCCGAAAAATCCTGAATGGGAAAATTATGCCGAGAGCTGGCAGGCGGCGGATATACCGGTCCATTTACTCAACAGCATTCTTTATGCGGCTGTTGCAGTCACGGTGGTAATGGTCTTAAGCGCTATGAGTGCCTATATTATTGCGAAGGTGTGGAAAAATAAAAGTATCTACAATTATTATTCCCTGGGGATCATGATACCGATTAATGCGATTATTATTCCGTTTATTCTTATATTCCGGAGTGTGCGGATTTTAAATACCAGAGCGGGCATTATTCTGGCTTTTATTGTTACAAATCTGGCCTTCAGCATATTTATACTGGTTCCCTTTATGAAGGGACTGCCCGACGAGCTGGAGGATGCCGCCAGAATAGACGGCTGTAACCGGCTGCAGACATTTGTCAAAATTATGCTGCCATTGTCCAAGGCCGGTTTGGCTACGGTAGGGACGTTTGTTTTGATTAACTGCTGGAACGATCTTTTTTTAAGTCTCCTGATTGTTTCAAAGCAGAATTTAATAACATTAAATCAGGTGTGTTATAACATGCGGTCACAGTATGCCGCCGATTATGGTCTTATAACAGCTACGGTTATGATTATGGTAATTCCGGTCATCATCTGCTACGCTCTGTTTCAAAAGCAGATTGTCAAGGGGATGACAGCGGGATCCATAAAGGGATAGAACGAGACAGAAATGTATGATGAGAGAGGAGAAACAGCATGCTACAGTATGATAAAAAGCTGGCAGAGGATGGATATTACGTAACGAAATATGAGGATCGGTTTTTCTGGGACACACCGGAAAATCTTGCGCTGTATTCATATGGTACGAAAGATGGATGGAAAAAATATGAGGGCAATCCGGTTTTAGGCGGAGAGTATGGGACTTGCTTTGATTTGTCTGTGTTGAGGGAAGATGGACTATTTAAAATGTGGTTTTCCTGGAGACCGCATGAGTGTATCGCATACAGTGAGAGCAGGGATGGACTTTCCTGGACGCCTCCCGTTGAGGTATTGCGGCCAAATCCGGAATCGGAATGGGATGCGGATGAATTAAACCGTCCGAGTGTTATAAAGAAGGATGGGCGCTATGAGATGTGGTATTCGGGGCAGATGAAGCCATACACCAATGAAGGACGTTCCTGCATCGGATATGCGGTAAGCAGAGACGGCCTCCAGTGGGAGCGTTTTACCTCTCCGGTCATGATTCCCGACCAGCCATGGGAGCAGAATTCCATTATGTGTCCTCATGTTCTTTATGACGAAGAGACCAGGCTTTATAAGATGTGGTACAGCGGCGGCGGAAATCATGAGCCAGATGCAATCGGATACGCAGAGAGCCAGGACGGAAGGCTGTGGAAGAAAGCGGAAGTCAATCCGGTCATGGAGAAGAGTGAAAACCCATGGGAGCGGTTAAAAACGGCGGCTTGCCAGGTCCTCAAATGGAAAGATTACTATTATATGTTCTACATAGGTTTCATCCACGTGGATCGTGCCGCAATAGGACTCGCCAGATCGAAGGACGGAATTACGGGCTGGGAAAGATATCCAAAAAATCCGCTCATAGCTCCGGATACAGGCGGATTTGATGAAAAAGCAGTGTATAAACCGTATGTGATGAGAGTGGGAAAGGGGTGGATGATGTGGTATAATGGTGCAAAGTATTTGCCTGAAGGAGAGGAGCTCGTGATTGAGCAGATCGGGGCAGCCTTCCTGGATCGGGATGAGCTTTGGGAAGTTTAAGGGCAATGATATCTGGAAGGAGGCTCTGTTATGCAGAAAACAATAAAATCCGATATGATCCGGTCGAACCTCATTATGATTTTACTGGTAACCGTCTGCATAAGCGGCCTTCATCTGTATCAGATTTATCATTATACCATCCGTCAGAATCAGAAAGAGATTATGACCATGTCGGAACAGGCCCAAAATGGTCTGAATTATATGTTAAATCAGCTTGATGTGCTTCAGTATCAAATTGTAGACAGTCTGACCCAGTCAGCTGAATACGATAGAAACAGCCGTGACTGGACCCGGGAAAGCATTGAATTTTTAAAGAATACGGAAAACCAGCTGCAGACATTCCGGCGTGCTGTGCCGTTTGTAACGAATATTTACTGGCTGGATAATTACGGAAAGCTGTTCACTACGGATTCATTTGTCAATCGGGAACTGTTTGAAGAAAGCCAGACACTTTACCGTCTGGAACAAGAAGCGAAAGATGCCTGTTACGTTCCTCCGTTCACTCCGGAATACCAAATGGAAGGGGATAACGTTTCCGTTTTTTCATACCTGAAAAACGTTTATCGAATGAACAGAGGAAGAGAAAAAAGAGGAGTTCTGCAGATTGATATGAGAACTTCTTATCTGGAAGAGCTGCTGACACTGATTAATGATAATCAGTATTGTCTGGCATACATCACGACAGAGGATGGTTCGTTATTTTGGTTTCCGGATCATCCCTACCAGGAGAATGGAGCGGATTATGACCTGGTTTATCCATTAAATAATGGCTGGCAGCTGCGGGTAAGATACAGCAATGCATTTGCACGAAGAAGCCTGAAGAATAACCTGATGTCTTCGATCATTCTCCTGTTTATCATAATACCATTATCCATTCTCAGCGTCTATAAGTATTCCGGTTACTTAACCGGCCCCTTGCAGAAGCTGACAAAAAGAATGAAGAAGCTGGAGTCCGGTGAATTAATCGAGATTCACACGATCAGCAGATTCGAAGAAATACGTATACTGGAACAGGGATATAACTCAATGATAGCAAAAATGGATGATATGATGGCGAAAATGACAGAAATCAGAACGGAGAATATTAATGCGAAGCTTTTGGCTTTACAGGCACAGATTAACCCTCATTTTCTGGCCAATTCCTTTGAACTGATCAGAAGCCTTGCCATTCAGAAGAACAGCAGCGATATAGAGAGTATTACCGAGGCGCTGGCCATGATGTATCGGTACATTTTGAATGAAAGTCAGGATAAAGTAACCTTTGAAGAGGAACTGGCTTATGTGAAAAACTACATCAGGATTCAGGAGTACCGCTTTGAACAGTCCATCCAGGTGCTTTACCGGGTGGCTCCAGAGGCGTTGTCATGCAGAATGGCACGTCTCTTAATCCAGCCTCTCGTAGAAAATGCATTTATCCATGGGCTGGAACTGAAAGAAGGGGTACGGTGGATTATGATAACCGGTACAGTGGAGGAGGACCGGTTATACGTGGAGGTAAAGGATAATGGAATCGGAATTGCACCAGACAGGCTTCAGATGCTTTCTGAGGATATCTGTGATTATGCCAGGAAAGAGGATCCATCAACGAAAACAGAAGGGGAAAACAGAGACAGCATTGGTCTGAAAAATGTGAATAAACGCCTTTATCTGGGGTATGGGGAGGCCAGCTGTTTAAACATTACGAGTGATCCGAAGTATGGGACGAGTGTTTCTTTTCGCATTCGTGCAGATAAGGAGGAGACAGGTGGGGGAATTTAAAGTAATTATCGCAGATGATGAGGAAAATGTCCGCTATCTGTTGATTGATTTAATAAAATCATTTCATCTGGGGATAGAAATTGCCGGTCAGGCTGGCGGAGGTGAAGAGGCGATGGAGCTATGCCAAAGCTTAAAACCGGACCTCTTGATTTCAGACATTCGGATGCCTGGGCTCGATGGAATTCATCTTCTGGAGGCCTTAAATCGGATAAATCCGGGTATAACCTGTATTTTTGTCAGTGCATATACTGATTTCGAATATGCAAAAGCTGCTATTGCAAATGGTGCGAGAGGCTATATTCTGAAGCCGGTTCAACCGGAAGAAATGTACCGGCTTCTCAAAGATGTAAAAGCGCAGTGGCTTCAGCGGCAGAAACACCGTCAGAAGATGAAGCGGATGGAATCGGAGATTCGTAAGCTGAAGGCCGAATTTGTAACTGCAGAGATGCCGGTGGATGAAAGCGGATACAGCCGGGTGATACGAAAGGCTTTCATTTACATTGAAGATCATTACCATGAAGATATCTCACTTGATTCCATCAGTGAAGTTGTATTCCTTAATAAAAATTACTTTTCTGAATTGTTTAAAAAAGAGGTGGGGAAATCCTTTGTCCAGTATCTCACTGAATACCGTTTGGAGAAGGCCAAACTGCTGCTTTCAATTGGAGGATTCAAAGGAAACGAAGTTGCTGATATGACGGGATTTCAAAATAACAGTTATTTTATCGCCGTATTCAAAAAATATGAAGGCTGCACGCCCAGGGAATACAGCGATTCATTAGAACGTGAGCGAAGGGAGAAAGGTGATGCATAATACGAATATAAAATCGGAATTCTGGAGACGGTATCTGGACCTCGTAAGGGACGTCCTGATTCCATATCAATGGGGAGTCTTAACCGATCAGATTGTCTGTGCTGAGCCCAGCCATGCAGTGAGAAATTTTAAAATTGCTGCCGGCGCTGCAGATGGAGAATTTTCAGGATTTGTTTTTCAGGACAGTGATTTATATAAATGGCTGGAGGCAGTGGGGAATGTTCTGCAATACCAGAAGGATGCGGAGCTGGAGAAGAAAGCGGATGAAATCATCTCCTATATTGCGAAGGCTCAGCAGCCGGATGGATACTTAAATACCTATTTTCAGTTAAAAGAACCGGAAAAAAAGTGGACGAATCTGTTGGAATGTCATGAACTGTACTGCGCAGGCCATTTGATGGAAGCGGCTGTCGCTTACGCCAAAGGCACGGGAAAGATCGTGCTGCTTCAGACCGCATGCAGGCTGGCAGACTGTATTGACCGGTTGTTTGGCTGGGAAGAGGATAAAAAACACGGTTATCCAGGGCATCAGGAGATAGAACTGGGGCTTATGAAATTATATGAGTGGACAAAGGAACCCCGGTATTTAAAACTGGCGTCGTATTTTTTAGAAGAGAGGGGACGAAATACTTATTTTGAAGAGGAGTTTGAAGAGAGGGGACGGATCAGCCATTGGACCGGTGGACCGGTGGAAGAGCCGAACCGGTATTATAATCAGTACCCCTATTCCTACTACAACCAATTCCATGCCCCGGTACGCAGTCAGGCTGAAGCGGTAGGGCATGCGGTGAGAGCCGTATATATGTATACGGCTATGGCAAAGGCTGCTGCTCTGTGTAAAGACAAAGAACTGTTTTATGCATGCAGAGAACTCTGGAATAATATTACAGAAAAGCAGATGTATATTAATGGAAGCATTGGATCTACACCTTCCGGCGAAGCCTTTACCAGGGCTTACGATCTGCCGAATGATACGAATTACAGCGAAACGTGTGCATCGGTAGGGCTGATTCGCTTTTCTATGGAAATGCTTAAGGCGGAACCGGAATCCCGCTATGCAGATGTGATAGAGAAGGCGCTTTATAATACGGTTCTGGCAGGTATGTCTTTAGATGGCAGGCATTTTTTCTACGTAAATCCTATGGAAGCGGTACCGGAAATCTGTGATGCCAGCCCGGAGCGAAATCATATTAAGACCGTGAGGCAGGAATGGTATTCCTGCGCCTGCTGTCCGCCTAATATTGCCAGGACGGTTACGGATGTACAAAACCTCATTTATTCGGTATCCGGCAGGCGGATTTATATTCACCAGTATATCGGAAGTGAATTAGAGACGGAACTGGAAACAGGACGTGTAAACCTGACACTTGAGTCTGACTTTCCATGGAAAGGAAACGTAAAAATCCAATTCCGTGAGGCCGAAGATCTCTGTGCAGAGCTGGGTTTCAGAATACCGGCCTGGAGCGCTGGCTGTACCCTGACGATCAATGGGGAGAGAAAGAGCTTAAAGGATTTTGTGACGGAAAAGGGGTATCTCATCGTGAAGCATGTATGGAAAAAGGGGGATATTCTGGAATTGGAGATGGGGATGGAACCCCGCTTTATGCAGGCAGACGAAAGGATATACTATAATGCAGGGAAAGCGGCCATTGTCAGAGGTCCACTTGTATACTGTCTGGAAGAGATTGATAATGGGCCGCATCTGCATGAATACAGGGCGGACGTAGAACGAAGTTTACAGGAAAAATGGGAGGAGGATCTTGAGGGATATTATTCACTGTCGTTTTCGGCGGTGAGATACTGTGGCCGAGTCCAGAAAGAGCTGTATGAGACAGCGGAGGTTCATAAAGAATATACTCAGCTCAAAGCGGTCCCTTATTTTCTGTGGAATAATCGGAGGCAGGGGGAGATGATTACATGGATAAATATTATGTGACAACAGAGTTCTGAATGTCAGGTCTCTGCTCAATATACGAAAACGTGCTTGCCTTAGTCTTTGTGTTTTCTTATAATGATAGATAGAAAAAAGAAAACAGCGAAAGAAACGAGGAATCCTATGAGAAATCCATATAAGATATTATACCAGGGCGGAACCTCCGAAATTGTGGAGAAGAAATCCAGATTCATTGCGTCTCTGCGCCCCGTCAAGTCGGAAGAGGAGGCGCTTCTGTTCCTGGAAGAGACACGGAAAAGGTATTGGGATGCGCGCCATAACTGCTACGCCTGGATCATTGGAGAGAATGGGGAGCAGAAGCGGTGCAGTGATGACGGAGAACCATCCCAGACTGCCGGCCGCCCCATGCTTGATGTGCTGGAAGGCGAAGGCGTATGCAACGTCTGTGCTGTTGTAACCCGTTACTTCGGAGGAACCCTGCTGGGAACCGGCGGATTGGTGCGGGCCTATTCTTCCGCTGTCCAGGAGGGGCTTAAAAACAGTACCGTTCTCTCTGTGACGCCTGCAGTAAAGACGGCTGTCACTACCGATTACAATGGAGTCGGCAAGATTCAGTATCTGCTTGGACAGAGAAATATTACTATTCTGGACAGCCAGTATGCAGACCAGGTGATGCTCACAGTGCTGATCCCGGAGGAGCAGAAAGAACGGACGCTTGCGGAGCTGACCGATTTAACCAATGGAAAGGCCGGGATTGAGGTACAGGACGAGGTAGCTTTTGGTATTCTGGATAAACATGTGATTCTGTTGGATAACAGGTAAAAAGTACGGCGAAAAATATAGAATAAATGAAAATAAAAAACATGGAATAATTTGATAATAACACGAATATAAGTATGTACTACAACTGAAAATAGTATTTTTATACAAATAATATAAAAATCTGAAAATAGTAATAGAATTATTGGGTGAAATCCTGAAATTTTATAAGAAATATAAAAATGTTCCATTTCGTTTTACATCAATACTTTCTATAATTTTTTTATCTTATAGAAGGAAAGAGGGGATTGTGTGAAACGAAGGGGTAAAAACAAATGGAAACAGGCCGTCAGTATGTGTCTTGTATTTCAGATGGCGGTGACGTCGCCGGCCGCTGCGGTGACTCTGCCGGCGGGAAAACAGCAGTCAAAGTTTAACACGGGACAGTATGCTGCGGTACTCGATCCATCGGCAGGCGGCGGGAGTCTTGCACTGTTTAACGGCAGTCGGCCGGATCAGGCCTGGAACACCATGGACGAAGCGCTGGTTCCGGGGACGACGATGCTGTGGGACGGCAGCAGTGGTTTTAGGAAGCTGCAGATAACACCGGAGGCAGTCATGAGTGCAGGCTTAAACAGCGGCGCGGCCACCGGGATCAGGCTGGGAAATGAAGCAGAAGGGGTGAAATCCTGGTTCCTGTTTGAGGATGAGATCATCTGTGCAGGAGCAGGCGTAAAGGTGCGAAAGGAAGAAAGTGGCAGGCTCGTGACGATAGTGGATACCATTCCGGTTACCGACACCACGAAGCTGGCACTGACAAACCCGAATAATGGATTCCGGCTTGTGCGTACAGCCAGTAAAGAAGGCGGTTTGTGGGCATCGCTGATCGACACGGTGACTCAGGGGGTCCATACCCAGCGGAACTGGCTCAGCGCGTCTTCCGGATCAGGAGCTTCCAACAGTCTGGACTGGTCCTATGTATTCGGCAGCGGTGAGAGCGGGTCCTATTTGACGAAGGAATCCGTTTATTACAGGCTCAATACAAAGGAAACATATGCCGCTCAGCTTGCAGAACTGTTCCTCGCACCGCAGGAAACGTACCAGTATACGCTGGTTGCCGGCGGGACGACGGATGATTATTCCAACAAGAGCCTGTATCAGACGGATGCCAGACTGCTTATCAATACGACTGCGGTCCAGGCGGCCGCCGATGTGGGGGAAGGCGCAGTAGCCATCACAAAGTGGGAACCGGGAAGTGTCCGGGTGGACAATCAGGTCGTTCCTGTTACCATGGATTACCCTGCGGCACTGGAACTGAAGAAGGATTCTTCCACAGGAAACATCGAACTTACGGCGGCAGTTATGCCGTCACAGCAGGATGGGATTCTGGAGGTGATTCTTGAGACCGCTGGTAAACAGATTTTAGCGAATTCGAATCCGGATGCGCTGCAGGAAGCGGTTATGGGAGAAAAGGTAATACTTAAGTTTGACACCGCGGCCATGAAGGGCAATGCGGCGACTGTAACCATTGAGGGAAAGGTTCCGGATACATTGACGGGCGAAGAGATTACTCTGGTCCGGGGATCGGATGGCAGAATAAAGGCGCCGGAATCCCTGCAGGGGGCGATCCGGTGGGAAGTAAAGATTCCAAAGCCGGATGGAAGCTTTGTCCGCAATGCAGGAAGCAGTAAAATCAAGCGGGAACTAAAGGAAGGAGAGACAGACGGGGACAGAAAAGCCGGTGATGCAGACGGCAGCCACATTGCCTCCGTTCGAGGGGCAGCTGATGGGTACGGCATGATCACCGCACGGGAAAAAGGAACCGTGACGATCGTAGCGACGGATGAATACGGAACGAGCGCAAAATGGCAGGTAACTGTTCTCTATGAGGATCCGGATAATCTGCCGGAGGCGGACTCAGCCGATTATGCTGCAATCCGCAAACGCTGGAAGGAATCGATCATCGGAGCCGATTTAACGGCTGTGGACGGCGGTACTGAAATTCTGGAAACGATCGACGGGCGGGCCATGGCTGCCTGGGAGGCGTATGCATACCGCGAACAGGATTCCTGCCAGGATATTCCGTGGCCGGAGGATGCCGGCGCAGCGGGGAATGCTGACATAGCGTACGAGGACGATGCGGTGGAGTTCAGGCCGGCATTTAAAAAGGTACTGGCCATGGCAAGCGCCTATGCAGCGAAGGGAAGCCGGTATTATAAGGACAGCCAGATGCTGAGCGACATGAAGCATATTCTGAACTGGCTCTGTTCCAACTGTTATACGCCGAAGACGCAGACCGATAACTGGTGGACATGGGAAATCGGTCTGCCGAAGGATCTGATTCCGGCACTGGTGCTCTTATATGACGATCTGACTCCGGAAGAAACGGCGCTTTATACCGAAGCACTTTACTTCTTCCAGCCGGATCCCTATCATGAAGGGCTGATCGGAACCGGAAGCACTCATGCACAGGGATACCGGACAGCCCAGGGGGCCAATATCATCGACTGTTCCAGAACCGCGCTGGGGCTGGGGGTTTTAAGAGAAGACAATGAACTGGTTTACTTAGCTTCTAAGGCAGCCTCGGAGACGTTTGTCATCCAGTCGGTGGAAGACAGCACAAAGATTGCGGACCAGGGATATACCAGCGGATTCTACGCAGACGGTTCCTACCTCGATCACTCCCATGTGCCGTATCTCGGCTCCTATGGGATCGAATTCTTAAAGGGCGGTGTCGGCCTTCCTCCGCTGCTTGCAAAATCACCGTGGGATTTTCCGAGGGAAGTTCAGGAGAATCTGGAATTTTATCTGAAAGAAGGTTTTTTAAACGGTATATACAACGGTTTGATGATGGACAGCCTGAAGGGCCGTTCTGTATCCAGACCGGGGGCGAGTGACCGTGATTCGGGAAGAGAAGCCATGGCTCTGATGATTCAGCTTATGAATTCCGTTTCTCCGGAGGTGGAAGAAGAGCTGAAGGGCGCTTTAAAGACGTGGATTGATCTCGATCCGGGCTTTTTGGATACTTTAACCGGTGCGGAGAATATGGCGGTAAAAGAGAAGGCCATAGAAATCAGAGATGATGATTCCATCGTAAGCAGTATACAGCCTGTCCATAAAAACATGCCGCTGATGGACCGGGCTGTTCACAGAACGGATGATTTCCAGCTGGCGCTGTCTATGTATTCCGAGCGCATTCAGAACACGGAGATCATGAACCATGAAAACCGTTACGGATGGCACCAGGGAAGCGGAATGACCTATTTATACAACCGTGACATTCTGCAGTATACAGAGAATTTCTGGAATACGGTCAATCCGCTGCGGCTGGCAGGTACGACTGTGGTTTCCAAGGATATCGGCACAGGACAGCCTGACAGTTCCGGCTTTGCCCAGGGAGGGGATTTCCGGTCGAAAGAGTCCTGGGTAGGCGGCAGTACGATCGGCACGAACGGAATCAATGGTATGTCCATGACCGGAGAGGTCCGGGTGAAGGAGGGCGAGGGATCTCCGTCCATACTGTATGCCCCGGAGTTCTCGGCTAAAAAGTCCTGGTTCATGTTCGGCGGACAGATCGTGTGTCTCGGAGCAGGGATCACCAATACCGGAGAGTCATATCCGGTGGAGAGCATCATTGAGAACCGGAGACTGAGACCGGAGCAAGACAATGTATTGACGGTCAACGGAGAAGTCGAGGACCTGCCGGTTCAGGAGGCTGATCTGGAGGATATTGTGGCCGGCAGCATCGACGTTTCAGGAACCAGAATTCCCGGGGTGTCATGGGCCCATCTGGAAGGCAATGTGGAAGGAAGCGATATCGGATACTATTTCCCGGGAGGAGACCAGACGGTATCCGTCAGAAAGGGAAGAAACGCAGGAGACTGGTCCCTGATCGGGACTTCGAAAGGCGAGGCTTTGGAGACTTACCTGGAGATGTGGTTTGATCACGGAGCCAATCCGGAGAATGAGGCGTATGAATACGTTCTCCTTCCTGGGCTGAGCGCCGAAGAGACGGAAGCCTATTCAAAAGAACCGGGAATTACAATATTGAAGAATACGCCGGAGATCCAGGCTGCTGCAACGGCAGACGGACTTCTGACAGGCGTGAATTTCTGGACAGACGGACAGGCGGAAATCGGGGCAGTGGCGGCCAGCAGAGCGGCATCTGTCATGACAGAAGAGGAGGAAGACGGCGTATTGACGATCGCTGTGTCTGATCCGACCATGAAGAATTCCGGGTCGGTCACTGTGGATATTAAACGCCCGGCCGAAGAAATCCTGACTCACGATGAAAATGTTGACGTCCAGCTGACAGAAAACGGAGTGAGGCTCGTCGTACATACGAAAGGAACCAATGGAAACAGTTCTTACGCGTCCGTAAGGCTGACTCCGTCCGTGATACCGCCGTCCGTGGAACACGTTATGGAACTGATTACGCAGGCAGTGGAAACAGCAGAGGCGGCCGGTGATTACGGAGCTTTCGATGTGGTAAAGGCAGTGAAGACGGCGGTCAGCGCAGTCTGGAGCGTATCAAACGAAGAACTGGCAGAGTACTGCATGAAAGATCTGCTGGTTTTGGAAGAACTGTACAGAGAGGTTATGGCGGCCCGCGGCAATCGCGTTGAGGTCAGGGTTGAGACGCCAGAGCTTATGGAAAGCCCGGTTACGGCGGCAGGACTTCTGCTGAGTGTCCCGTGGGATGACAGCTTAATGCCGGCGACCCCATCCCAGGCGAAGAAGGCTACGGCCTCCAATGCCGGTTATAAAGCGTTCGGAGCCGCACGCCAATCAGCGGCCCCATCAACAGCGATCCCATCAACAGCAACCCCGTCAACAGCAACCCCGTCAACGGCAGATTCCCCGGCATCGGCCTCGTCCAAAGAGAAAAAGGAGGCAGGAGTGCGCGCCGCGGTACATTCCGTCATATTAACAGTGACAGAAAACAGCGATGCAGACTGGCCTGAGGACAGACCGCGCGGGGACTGGAGCCAGTCGTATAAGTTCCAGCTCTGTCTGGAAGATGAAAATGGTGTGAGAAGCGGCCCGGTGGCCTGGAAGGCTCCTGCGAACGTCTGGATGCAGTTTTCTGAGGACGAGGTACAGACAGACACCATTCGTGCATACTCAGACACCGGCAGCGGAGAGGTACAGTCACTGTCAGTCAGCCTGGAGGAAGCCGGGAGAATCTGTTTTGTACTTCCGGACAGTGCCAGGGTGTATCTGACGGGAGATAAGACAACGGCCGCAGAAGAAATCTTCCAGGTGTCGATCGAAGAAGACTTGACAGGAGGCAGGATAACGGCCTCTCCCATGAGCGGAAAGAAGGGCACAAAGGTAACCGTGCAGGCAGTTCCCCAGAGCGGTTACCGTCTGGCAGGCCTGTCGGCCAATGGAAAATCGTTTACTGCCGGCAGCGACGGCCGCTGTACCTTTGTGCTTCGGGAAGATACACATCTGACTGGCGTGTTCAAACGATCCGGCAGCAGCAGTTCAGGTTCCGCTTCAGGCTCCTCTTCTGGATTCAACAGCGGCTGGAAGAAATCGGGCGAGGTGTGGTACTATTACGACACCAATGGAAGAAAAACGACAGGATGGCTTTTAGACAATGGAAAATGGTACTGGCTGGATTCCAGCGGTGCCATGAAAACCGGCTGGCTGCTTAACGAATCCGATGGCTTCTGGTATTACTTAAAACCGGACGGCTCTATGGCAGAAGGGTGGAATTCGATTAATGGTGTCTGGTATTACTTCGCTCCCCAGACCGAAGGAAGTCCAGGCTGGAGTCTGGTAAATGGCCGCTGGGTCTACGAAAAACCGGAAGCGTCTTATCGTCCTCACGGAGCGATGTACAGCGGATGCGTGACACCGGATGGGTATACGGTCGCGGAAGACGGTGCGTGGAATGGAGAAGACAAATAACAGATAACAAATAACAGATAACAAATAACAGATAGCAAATAGCAAATAGCAGAAAGAGGTTTCCAGATCATGGGAAATCTCTTTCTGTTAAGATAATATTTATTTTTTATCCTTCTTTTTTTCAGTGAAATAAGCAAGTGGTGTTAAGATTCCTCCTTTATGATACTATCATCAAGGAGGTTTTTTTATGGATATACAGGCATTGACACAGTATTTTCTGCAGTACGGGGCAGTTTTTATATTTGTAATTGTGTTGCTGGAGTATTTGAATCTTCCCGGCTTTCCGGCCGGTGTTATCATGCCGCTGGCAGGGATCTGGGCCGCAAGAGGGCAGATCGGACTTGGGATGGCGCTGCTGCTGGCGCTGGCTGCGGGACTGCTGGGAAGCTGGATTCTGTACGGGCTGGGAAGGCTGGGCGGCCATGTACTGCTGGAACGGTATTTAAAGAAGTTTCCGGCCCAGCGGCCGGTCATAGAGAAGAACTTCGCCATGCTTGAGAGGCGGGGGGCCATCGGAATCTTTATCAGCAAGCTGATTCCCATGGTCAGGACCGTGATCTCCATTCCGGCCGGAGTGATCCGCATGAATTTTATTAAATACAGCGTGAGCTCGGCGCTTGGAATTTTTGTATGGAATTTTTTCCTGATAGGAGCCGGTTACTGGCTGGGTGACAGGGCGATCAGCCTGTTTTCATAAGAGGAGGAGCGAAATGAAGATCGCAATGCTGACAAACAATTACAAACCATTCATCGGCGGTGTTCCGATTTCCGTTGAGAGGCTGGCAGAGGGGCTTCGGAGCCTGGGGCATCAGGTGACCGTGTTTGCACCGGAGGGGGCAGGATGGGAGGAAGAGCCGGATGTGGTGAGATTCCGGGTCCTTTACGAGTGGCGGGACAAGGGGCTGGTAATCGGCAATTTCAGCGACAGCCGCATTGAGAAGCGTTTCCGCGAAGAACAATTTGACGTTATTCATGTACATCACCCGGTGGTAATAGGATTTACCGCCGTATATTTAAGCAAAAAATACGGAATTCCGCTGGCGTATACGTACCATACCCGCTATGAGGAATATCTTCACTATTTTAAACTGTATGAGAGGATGGCGGCGGGGCGGGAGCCTGTGAGAAATGCAGCGCGTTTCAGCAGGGAAGTGCTGGTGCCAGGGTATCTGAATACATTTACGGATCAGTGTGACACGGTATTCGTACCGACAGCATCGATGAAGGAATGTCTGGTGACACAGGGAGTTGCGACACCGCTGGAGGTCCTTCCTACGGGAATTGGCGAGGAGGCATTTAAACGGGACCCGGAGCGTGAGAAGGAGATCCGATCGCGGTATTTAAACGGAGAACCGTGGCTGTTTGCCACGACTGCGCGCCTGGAAAAGGAGAAGAATCTCGATTTTCTGCTGCGGGGAGCCGCCCGTCTCAAGGAACTGGTGGGAGACTGCTTCCGCATTCTGATAATCGGGGATGGGACGAGGAAAGAGACGCTTAAGAATCTGGCAGAGGAGCTTGGAATCGGACGCCAGATCGTGTTTGCCGGACGGGTTCCCAATGCCGAGGTATCCCATTATCTCCATGCGGCCGACGGATTTTTGTTCGCCTCCAAATCGGAGACGCAGGGAATCGTTCTTCTGGAAGCCATGGCCGCAGGCTGTCCCGTAGTTGCGGTCCATGCCAGCGGAGTTGTCGATGTCGTCAGCCAGGGAAAAAACGGATTCATGACCGGAGAAGAGGAGGAAGAATGGGCGTCTGCCGCAGCACGCCTTATGACAGAACCGCAGCTTTATCAGAAATTATCGGCGGGAGCCGCAGAAACTGCTTCCTTATATAAGGCGGAGACAGTGGCAAGGGAAGCGGAACACCAGTACTATAAAATGATAGAGAGAAGAACTTCTCAGGAATGGGAATACAGTGGCCGGCAGCTGCCTGTGCCGTCTTTCCTGCGGCTGTTTAAGACTGCCTGACTATGCCTTCCAGGTGGGTGAGAGAACCGTCGGATTAGTCGGAATGTACCGGCCAAAGTGAAAAAACTGGAAAGGCAATAGCCAAATTTCTGAAAAACACCTTGCAATCTGGTATATAGGGTGCTATACTAAATTATTGTGAAGAGTGTAAATGAAACTAAGGACAGTATGGAGTCCTTAGTTTTTTATTGAGTTTTTATCCAAAGGAAAGAAGAGTACACATATTATGAAGATGAAACGAGAAGACGTCAGAAATGTAGCCATCATCGCCCACGTTGACCACGGCAAAACTACCCTGGTGGATGCCCTGCTCAGACAGAGCGGAATTTTCCGCGAGAACCAGGAAGTTGTTGACCGGGTTATGGACTCCAATGATATTGAGAGAGAGCGTGGTATTACCATCCTTTCCAAGAATACCGCTGTCAACTACAACGGTACGAAGATCAACATTATCGATACGCCAGGCCATGCGGATTTCGGCGGCGAGGTTGAGCGTGTCTTAAAGATGGTAAACGGAGTTATTCTGGTGGTGGATGCCTACGAGGGCGTTATGCCGCAGACGAAGTTTGTTCTGCGCAAGGCGCTGGAACTGGGCCTCTCCGTTGTAGCCTGTATCAATAAGATTGACCGTCCGGAGGCGAGACCGGACGAGGTTGAAGAGGAAGTCTTAGAGCTCCTCATGGATCTTGATGCGACAGAAGAGCAGTTAGACTGCCCGTTCTTATACGCATCCGCAAAGGGCGGTTTTGCAAAGAAGAATTTAGAGGACGCGGAAGAGAACATGAGCGCCTTATTCCAGACAATCATTGACCATATACCGGCTCCGGAGGGAGACCCGGAAGCGCCGACTCAGCTTCTGATCAGCACCATCGATTACAACGAGTACGTAGGCCGTATCGGCGTAGGCAAGGTGGATAACGGAGCGATCCGTGTCAATCAGGAATGTGTCATCGTAAACCATCACGACCCGGACAAGATGCGCAAGGTTAAGGTAGGAAAGCTGTACGAGTACGAGGGACTGAACAAGGTGGAAGTGACGGAAGCGGGAATCGGCGCGATCGTGGCCATTTCCGGTATTACGGATATTCATATCGGTGATACGCTCTGCTCTCCGGAAAACCCGGAAGCCATTCCGTTCCAGAAGATATCCGAACCGACTATCGCCATGAACTTCATGGTAAACGACAGCCCGCTGGCAGGACAGGAAGGTAAATTTATCACCTCCCGTCATATCAGAGAGCGTCTGTTCCGCGAACTGAACACCGACGTCAGCCTTCGCGTGGAGGAGACCGATTCTCCTGACTGCTTTAAGGTATCCGGCCGCGGCGAGCTGCATCTTTCCGTTCTGATCGAGAACATGAGAAGAGAGAATTTTGAATTCGCAGTCAGCAAGGCTGAGGTTCTGTACCAGTATGATGAAAGAAACCGCAAACTGGAGCCGATGGAGATCGCCTATATCGACGTACCGGAGGAGTTTACCGGCGCGGTTATCCAGAAGCTGACCAGCAGAAAGGGCGAACTGCAGGGCATGAGCCCGGCTAACGGCGGCTATACAAGGCTGGAATTCTCGATTCCGTCCAGAGGCCTGATCGGCTACCGCGGTGAGTTCATGACCGATACAAAGGGCAATGGTATCATGAATACGGCATTTGACGGCTACGCTCCTTTCAAGGGAGATTTATCCTACCGTAAGACCGGCTCCCTGATCGCTTATGAGTCAGGTGAATCCATTACCTACGGTCTGTTCAATGCGCAGGAGCGAGGCATCCTGTTTATCGGACCTGGCGTGAAGGTTTATTCCGGTATGGTAATCGGTCAGAATCCGAAGGCTGAGGATATCGAGATCAACGTCTGCAAGACGAAAAAGCTGACCAACACCCGTTCATCCAGCGCGGATGAAGCCCTGAAGCTGACGACGCCGAAGGAGATGAGTCTGGAGCAGTGTCTGGACTTTATCGATACGGATGAGCTCCTTGAGATCACACCGGTATCCCTGAGAATCAGAAAGAAGATCCTGGATCCGACGATGAGGAAGAGGTCTTCCCTGAACAAGAAATCATTGGGTTAATGGAATTATATTAGCTATACCGACAACGGCTGTATATAAGATTATGCTCTGCGGGAGGAAACTTTCGCAGGGCATATTTGCATCCTGGAAATAGTGAAATCCGCTTACTGTCGATAAAGGTCGAAAACGGAAGGAAAAGAGAAGCCGCCGGTATCCGGCCTCCGGTATTTCGGGGAAATATGGGGGTAACTGATTTTTTGTGAGGTTTGACAGGTATTTTCTGTCGATATTTTTGGATGTGTTCTTATCATTTCACGGAATCCCTTTTCATACACTTAATATTAGCTGCAAAGCAAATTGTAACCATTCATCCGTGCATCTTTCTGTTTTCAAAAGCAGGAAAACAGAATACGCAGGACGCCCGGCTGAATCGTTACGGCAAATTAGTGAAAGAAGAGGAGAAATACAATGTCGGAAAAAATGATTGAGAACAACAAAGTAAGCGTAATCGGGGAGATCATCTCCGGCTTCACCTTCAGCCATGAGGTATTCGGAGAAGGATTCTATATGGTGGACGTTGCAGTAAATCGTCTTAGCGAGCAGGCTGATGTCATACCTCTTATGATATCGGAGCGACTCATCGATGTAGAAGCGAATTACATAGGCTGTACCATGGAAGCCCTGGGACAGTTCCGTTCCTATAACCGGCATGAAGGGACGAAAAACCGCCTGGTTCTGTCCATCTTCGTGCGTGAGATCCATTTCCTGGAGGAATTTACGGATTATACGAAAACAAATCAGATTTTTCTGGATGGATATATATGTAAGGCCCCTATATACAGAAAGACTCCTCTGGGCAGAGAGATCGCGGATCTTCTGCTCGCCGTAAACCGGCCCTATGGGAAGTCTGACTACATTCCGTGTATCGCGTGGGGAAGAAACGCCAGATACGCCTCCGGCTTCGAAGTCGGCGCGCGGGTGAAGGTCTGGGGCCGCGTGCAGAGCAGAGAGTATACGAAGAAGCTCAGCGAAACCGAGTGTGAGAAACGGATCGCTTACGAGGTATCTGTCAGCAAGCTGGAATGCGCGGAATAACGAAGGATAAGGCGGGAATTAAGAAAACGGTAAGAAAACTTGCAAAAATTTAAATTTTGTGATACGATAAGCGGGTTCTAACGTAGTATATCAATATATTGCTTTTTTGCTGGTATGAGGTGCAAAAGGATGAGTAAAGGTACAATACAGGTTATATGCGGCGAAGGAAAAGGAAAGACGACGGCTGCGCTCGGCATGGGGATCTCCGCTCTGTTAAAGGGGCAGACGGTAATCATGATACAGTTTTTAAAGGGCTGTCAGGAGCTGGCCTCCTGTGAGATTTTAGAGCGGCTGGAACCGGAACTGAAGATTTTCCGGTTTGAAAAGTCCGATGCTTTCTTCGAGACATTATCGGAGGAGCAGCAGAAGGAAGAGCGGATGAATATCCGCAACGGCATGAATTTTGCAAGAAAAGTACTTTCGACCGGTGAGTGTGACCTGGTTATTCTCGATGAGGTGCTGGGACTTTTGGATCAGGGAATTATCGAGATGGATGAGATGACGACGCTGCTTCAGTCCAGGGTTGAGGAAATCGACCTGATTCTGACTGGAAAGGTATTCCCGAAGGAGCTGGATCCCCTTGTGGATGGCATCAGAGAAATTGATCATCTTAAAGTTGACAATACAAAGCAATAATGGTAGTATGGTAACATACATAATAAAGTAGAGGTTGCGTTGATTATGAGTATTCTGCCTGATGCATCAGGGTGCATGTGAGGGTGGAGGAAAGGATGAGACGCCGAAGGACGGTACGGCCCGGGACGTATCTGTTCTGGGCATATGATGAAGAATCATATGACTGTCATCCTGCATGGATGGGGCGCTGCTTGAAGATAAGAAGTATTTACCGGATTCTGAACTTTAAGAGCTGACCCCGCTGTCAGCTCTTTTTCTCTGTCAGGAATGATCGTTTTGCAGGCAAAAGGATAAGAGCAGGATAATGGCACGGGGCGGGCGCATGATTTTATGTAGCGGAAGCGTTGGCAACAGGAACAGATTGAATCAGGAGGATAAGACTATGGCACTTTTTGAAGGAGCGGGTGTAGCGCTGATTACACCATTTAAGGACAACGGAGAGGTGAATTACGAGAAGCTGGAAGAACTGCTGGAAGAGCAGATTGCCGGCGGTACGGACAGCATCGTCATCTGTGGAACCACCGGTGAGGCATCCACCATGACCCATGAGGAACATTTAAGCGTAATAAAGTATACGTGTGAAGTGGTAAATAAGAGAATACCCGTAGTGGCCGGAACAGGTTCCAACTGTACGGAGACAGCCATCTATCTTTCAAAGGAGGCGGAGAAATTCGGTGCAGACGGTCTGCTTCTCGTGTCCCCGTATTATAACAAGGCGACTCAGAACGGCCTGATCGCACATTTTACCGCGATTGCGGATGCAGTGAAGATTCCGATCATTCTCTATAATATCCCGGGACGTACCGGCGTGACGATCGCTCCGCAGACGATTGTAACACTCTGTAAGAACGTGCCGAACATTGTCGGTGTGAAGGAGGCCAGCGGAAATCTCACGAATATCGCTACGATGCTTGCGATGGCAGACGGCTGTGTGGATGTATATTCCGGCAACGACGATCAGATCGTACCGCTTCTCTCTCTCGGAGGAAAGGGCGTCGTTTCGGTTCTGTCCAATGTAGCGCCTGCACAGACCCATGAGATCTGCGCTTCCTATTTCCGCGGCGATGTGAAAGAGAGCGCAAGACTTCAGCTGGAAGCGATTCCGCTGATAGGCGCCCTGTTCTGTGAAGTGAACCCGATTCCGGTCAAGGCGGCCATGAACTTAATGGGTAAGAAGGTTGGCCCGCTTCGTCTGCCGCTCACCGAGATGGAGCCTGCAAACCAGGAACGTTTAAAGAAAGCTATGGAAGAATACGGAATTTTATAAACCCCGTTAATCATTAAATGCAGGGCCGGACGCATCGGTATCAGGGCGTCCGGCCTGTTGAGCACTCTCAGATACTTCCCTGCACTCATTATAAAATGGAGGAAAAATACTTATGGTAAAGATGATTATGCACGGCTGCAATGGAGCCATGGGACAGGTGATTTCTAAAATTGTTGAAGAAGACGAGAATATCACGATTGCTGCGGGAATTGATGTAAATGACACCATACAGAATTCCTATCCGGTATTTCCCTCTCTGGAGGCGTGTACCGTGGAGGCGGATGTGATCGTGGACTTTGCATCGGCAAAGGCGGTAAACGGTCTTCTCAGCTACTGTTCCGAAAAGAGGATTCCTGTGGTAGTGTGTACGACAGGACTTTCAGAAGAACAGATTCAGCTTGTGGAAGAGACTTCCCGCCAGGTGGCGGTACTTCGTTCCGCCAATATGTCGCTGGGAATCAATCTGCTGTTAAAGCTGGTGAAGGAGGCGGCAGAGGTTCTGGCTGAGTCCGGCTTCGACATCGAGATTCTGGAAAAGCACCACAATAAAAAGGTGGACGCGCCCAGCGGAACCGCTCTGGCGCTGGCTGACTCCATCAATGAGGCGATGGACAACCACTACCACTATCAATACGACCGCTCCCAGACGAGGGAGAAGCGCCAGAAGGATGAGATCGGAATCCAGGCTATCCGCGGAGGCTCCATCGTCGGTGAGCACGACGTGATCTTCGCCGGACAGGATGAGGTAATTACCTTCCAGCATACCGCCTACTCCAAGGCTATTTTTGCAAAGGGCGCAGTATCGGCAGCAAAGTTTCTGGCGGGTAAAGAACCGAGACTTTATACCATGGCGGATGTGATTGGCTAAGAGGGGGGTACGGATGAGGACTGTCATTTACCGTCAGCTGCGGGAGTCTGAGCTGGCAGAGGCCAGCAGGCAGCTGACGGCCAGCTACCGCGCCGCCTACCGGGGACTTATGGACGAGGCGTATCTGACCTCCCTTCAGGAAGACCACTGGGTGGAGATCCTGCAGGCCAGCATGGAAAGAGGCGATATCTGCTTAGTCGCAGTAGACGGTGATACGATTGTGGGAGCCGCGGTCTGCGGCAGATCCGAAGGGCGCGGGGATCAGGACTGTGCCGAACTTTACGCGATTTATCTGCTGCCCGAATATACAGAACATGGCGCGGGGCACGGGCTTTACTGTGAAATCGAGGCCCGAATGAGGGCACAGGGGTTCCGGAGCTGTGTCCTGGAGGTGCTGTCCTCCAATGCCCGGGCGATCAGATTCTATGAAGCACACGGGTTTGAGAAGATCTGTTCCTTTATGGTGGAGGAGAACGGGATGAATCTTTCTTGTGATTTGATGCAAAAGGCGCAGTTGCAGCTTATTTCCCCCAAATCAGTTTGAAGGAAAAAGCATCTTTAGATAATTTCGTGTAAAGGAGATTCTTATGGACAGAAATACCAGTGGATCAAACAGTTTCGGAAGCAGAAAGATAATCATATTAGTGATGGGGAACTGGATATTATGCCATGCACTTTTCTGATAAATGTAAGGAGTATGTTGGCGTGGACATTACTCCTGAAAATATTGCCCTTTTTAATGAAAAAGTTAAAGCGCAGGGGCTAAGGAACGTAAAAGGTTTAATCGGAGATGCCACAAATTTGAGCAATATTTCTGACAACTATTTTGATGTGGTTCTGTGCCTCGGACCTCTATACCATCTGCCGCCCGATGAGAGAGAACTTGTTTTTGCTGAATGCAGGCGAATCTGTAAAAATAACGGAATTGTTGTATTTTCATATATAAGCAAAATTGGTGTTTATACGGGCGCCTGTGTACACGATAAACTGAGAGAATATTATCCGAACGAAAACGCCAACGAAATTATTTTGACGCAAAATAAAGATGACTCAAATCCTGATTTATTCTTCTTTACGATGCCTGAAGAAATGGAATCCATTGCAAGAAAATACGGATTTTCCAAGATAAAAAATTTAGGGACGGATTTTTTTGTAACTATGAGTATCGTGGAAGCGATGAGCGATGAAAGATTTGAAATCATGAAACCGCTGCTTGATCAAATGGCAAGTTATGAATCATGCACAGGAATGAGCAATCATGCCGTGTTGATCTGTAGAAGATAGTATTTTGGCCGGAGCAATCAGGCTATTTTGCTAAATTCGCATTAGTCAAATAAGGCGTACTTAACAAATTGGAAGCTGTTGGGGGATTTATATGATAGGAATATATGATTGCTTTGGGTATGGTGCAGGTTATAATGTTCCTTTTGAGGAAAGATATAAATTGATAAAAAATGCTGGTTTTGACTGTGTGATGCTTTGGTGGAGCGACAGGTTCGGCAGGGGAGTGATTATCAGAAAGATGTTCAATATGCAAGAAGTGCCGGATTGTATATAGAAAATATTCATACGCCAGTTCATGAACAGAACTGTTTGTCATTAGACAATTTGGATGGAGAAAATGTATTTCACACTTATCTGCAATGCGTAAAGGACTGCTTTCAATATAATATAACAACAATGGTTATTCATTTACCTGATGATGAGCATCCTGTCAATGATTTAGGTATTAAAAGATTGGAAAATGTTATTAGTGAGGCAGAAAAGAAGAATATTCAAGTTGCTTTTGAAAATTTGAATAATATTTTAAATTTGGCATTGGTATTAGAGGCATTCCAATCAAAAAATGTAGGATATTGTTACGATAGTTGTCATCACCTGAATTACGCTCCTGATGACGACTTGTTGAAACTATATGGAAATCGTTTAATGGCGCTACATTTACAGGATAACGGTGGAAAGCATAATCAACATCAGTTGCCGTTTGATGGCAATATAGATTGGGTCAATGTGATGAAAAAAATTGCACTTACAGGATATCAAGGTGCCACCTCCTTGGAACCTATGAATTGGGATTATGAACATCTATCGATTCAGCAGTTTTTGGATTTGGCATATCAAAAAGCTAAAAAAGCAGATGAAATGAGAACCATTTAAATCACAGTTTGATTATAAAATGTATATGATTCAGAAATCGACAAAGCCGAATTTGAGGAGGAACCTTGATTTGAGAATAGGTGCATATCAATTTGCTGTTGGTTCAAATATTACAGATAATTTCCACGCTGTATGCAGAGGTGTTGAAGAGGCAGTGAGACAGAATATCCGGCTGTTGGTTTTCCCAGAGTGTTCATTAACAGGATATCCGCCCCGAGACATAAAATCTGTTGCTGATGTTAATTTTAAAGAGTTAAATGTGGCATATCAGGAAATTAAAAAAATGTCGGAAAAATACGATATGTATATTCTTGTTGGCACAATTACAAAAGAGCAAAATAAATATTATAACAGCGCAAGGCTAATATCGCCTGGTAAGACAACAGAAAACTACCATAAGAGAGCCTTGTGGGGATGGGATAAAGATAATTTTACTATAGGTAATAAAGAGGGCATATTTGCAATTGACGGCATAAAAATAGGTGTCAGAATATGTTTTGAAGTACGGTATCCTGAATATTTTAGAGAATTGTATCGTGAGAATACAGTATTAAATATTATACTGTTTTATGATGTGGCAGATAGCGATGACATCGAACGGTATGCGTTAATAAAATCGCACATTAGAACGAGGGCTGTTGAAAACGTAACATATACAATGTCAGTAAACAGTATTCGTCCGTATCAAACTGCCCCGACAGGGATATTTGATAAATCCGGTCGCACAATTAATGAGCTTAAACGAAATAAGCAACGGTTGACAAGGGGCTACACGCTGTAAAGAAAAATGTTGAGCTTCAAAGGTCAAATTTTCCACTCAATCTGCACATAGTCGCTGGTGGCTCGTATCTGTGAGATAAGGCCGTCAACGACTTTTCTTTTATCGTCGAAGTCGAAGCTGATATTTTCCCAATTTGCCAGATGGCCGGAAAGCAGTTCTATCTGTTTCGGGGAAATGGTTTCAACGGATAACTCGGCAATCGTTTTTGAAAGCGTCTGCCGCCGGGTGTCTAAATCCTCAATCTTGCTATTGGCGTAGGCAAGCAAGGTTGCGTTTGCCCCGGTCAGGGTGTCCAGCAGTTTTTCAATCTCCGTTTCCACCTGTGCAAGCTCTACCTGTAAGGCGGTCAATTTCGGATTGACTTTTTCCTCGCCGCCCCGGAGCAGTTTAAACTCCCGGAGCTTTTCGCTCATAGCCGCGAAAATGAATTGTTCAAATTCGCTCTTTCGGAGCGTGCCGCACCCGGTACAGCCTCTATTGTCGGCCCGCTTGGAGCAACGCAGATATTCATAGCCGGAGGGATTGCGCGTAACTTTCAAAGCATATCCGCAGTTTCCGCATTTGATTTTCCCGGCAAGCCATGTGTTTTGAGCCTTGCGCCCATTCTGGAACGTGGTGTTGTTCATCAGCTTCTTACGACACCGAAGCCACACATCAGACGATACAAGGGGCTCATGGGGCGCTACGACAAGTATCTGGTCTTTCAGGCTCTTGTCCTTGTCCTCTTTTACGTCCCGGCCCTGATAGAGATAACAGCCGTTTGTTCCGGCGAAGTCGGCGGGGTCGTTGATGATTGCCGCGCCCTGTGTTTTGAAAAAGTCGTACAGTTCCAAATCTGCCTCCGCATAGACCGGATTTCTCAAAAGCTGTGAGAGATAACCACGGACAAGGGACTTGTCATAAATCTTTATGCCCTGTTCCTCAAAATAGCGGGTAATATCTCCGAAAGAGGTTTCCGGTTCGGCGTACCTTTCAAACATCAGCTTTACATGGTCGGCGGCCACGGGGTCGGCCACCATCATTTTCGTTCGTATGCCCTCCATTGTGGTAGGCTCCAACCGGTAGCCGTAGGGGGCCTGCCCGCTCATGTGAAAGCCTTTCGTACACCGGGAGTAATAAGCGTCCGTGACGCGCTTCTGGATTGTCTCACGCTCCAACTGTGCGAACACAATACAGATATTCAGCATTGCCCGCCCCATTGGGGTTGAGGTATCAAACTTTTCCGTGGACGATACAAATTCAACGTCGTACTGCTGGAAAAGCTCCATCATATTGGCGAAGTCGAGAATGGAACGGCTGATACGGTCTAGCTTATAGACCACGACTTTCTTGACTGCCCCTTTTTTGATTTCGCCTATCAGCTTTTGGAACTCGGGCCTGTCGGTGTTCTTGCCGGAATAGCCCTTGTCCTTAAATACCCGGTGGCTCTCACCCCTCAATTCATATTTGCAAAAGTCAATCTGGCTTTCAATGCTGATACTGTCCTTGCGGTCAACAGACTGCCTTGCATAGATTACATCTTCTCTTGTTTTCATAGTTTTGCCCCTTTCCTGTTAAGGAATGGGACTGCCAACCTATATGTATATTATACCATTGACAGCCCTTTACAACAAGGATGTGGAGCCCTGGAGCCGCTTGTCCTCGTACTTCACGAACACATCAAACAAGCACCGTTCAATCTCTTTCTTTCGTTTATCGCGCACCTTTGGGGTAAGTACCGGGGTCAGATTTTCAAGCACTATGGTCTTTCCCTGAAAGGGCGCGGACTTGGTTTCTCTCTGATAAGTAACAGTCTGTGGCATACAAAACCTCCTTGTGGGGTTTATTTTTATAATGTGCGTTTCCCTCCCGTACCGTGGGGAAACGCCAAAGGGCGGCACTTCAAAACGGAAGTGCCGCCCTTTGGTCTTTCTCCATACTTCGGGCCGACTTGGCCCGAAGTCAGTAAGTAATACGCTTTCTCAAAGAGATTGGGGAGCCGCGCCGGAATCTTCGGCCTGTCATAAGACAGCATAGCCGGAGCGGCCCCCGTTTCTTTTTCCTATCTCCATACAACGCGCCGACGGGCTTGGCAGCCCTCATGGGAGTTTCACCCCGGCCCATACTTGTGGGTGCGCCGCTCAATGCTGTGAAGCGTTCAAAGCGGAAGTATCATTATAGGGCGTGGAGGTAATCGCCAACAGGCCAGCCACGGCCCGTCTGCGGTGTAGGTAGTTTTCGCTCGTCCTCTTTTCAGGGGAGGTCATGGCGTACCCGCCGCATGGCTTGTCCGATTGGCTCCAGCGCCTAACGTATCGGTGCGTTGCTATTCAGTTGTCAATCTGCCGGAGGGCTCGTCCACGCTTCGGGCCAACTTGGCCCGAGGCTGTTTGCCTCTCATATACCATTTCATTTTTCCGGCTCAACCGACCTCTGGTTAGAGAATATTTTTCAAAACTTTTTCCATGTTGCAAAGCCCCCGTGTGATAGAGGCCCGCACCACTTTTTCATTCACCCCCTCGGCCCGCGCAATCTCAGCTTTACTCTTGCCGAGGAAGAAATGGGCATAGACGCGCCCGGCCTGTTTCTCGGGGAGCGTGGCGAGGGCGGCCCGGAGCTCCTGCGCCGTTATCTTGCGCTCGTAATGCTCCCACGGGGAGAGAGCGACGAACACGGCTTCATGTTCAATGCCGTCGTTACAGTCAAGGGAAAAATACGCCTTGTGGCGGTATGTACGCAGGCGGTAGGCGGCCTCCCTGTGTTCAAATTCAGAAAAGAGTGCGGCCACTTCGTCCGGTACGTCGATCAGATGATCTTGCGTATAAAACGGGTAATAATCCCGCAGATTGATTGTTGTCATTTTATTTTCCTCCGTTTCGGTTTTGGGTAAGCGAGTAACCGAAACAGAGGGCGGGGAGCGGCAACGACACGGGCCGACCAGCCCGGTCAGAAAGCGACAACAAAAAAGGCGTGTCCACTTATCAGCAGACACGCCCGGTTCAGCGGGTGGGGAAGTATTTGTTGTATCAGATGGAACACTATCACATTTTGTCAGGTGAAAAAATATCGCAGTCCCTTTGAAAAGGACTGCGATACATTCTTTTTTATGTAGTTGTTCCTTGTAGCCTCGACTGTTCCTTTGCACTCCGTTTCCCCCATCACTTCTGATAGGGAAATTCTACCAACAAGAACAGTCAAGCCACGGTCAGGGAAAGGTCATGTGAGAGTAACAATCAGACAGGATATTACATCAATTTTATTCAACTTCGGGCCAGTTTGGCCCAAAGTACCAAACCTAGTTGTCCTTGAAGCGGAAACCTACATCACGGACATTTTCTATAAAATCCGTGCCTGTCAGCTTCTTGCGTAGCCTCCGTACTTGGCAGACAACACTATTTTTACCATCTAAGTATTCATCCGGCCATAGTTGTTCGTAAATCTGCTCAAAGGTATAGACCCGGCCCGGGTTGGTGGCGAACAGGCAAAGCAGGTCATATTCCCGGCGCGTTAAAACAAGTGGTTTACCGCAAAGAAAAACTTGACGACTTTCCTGCTTTATTAAAAGGTCATTATATGCCACAATCGCATAGGCTCTTGTTTTTATATGGTTCAGTACCGTTATACGCCGGAGCATTGCATAAACTCTTGCCAAACATTCCTCTGTTTCAAATGGTTTAATTAGATAGTCGTCAGCGCCTAACTGAAAAGCCAGTACCTTATCGGCCAGAGCCGCAGACGTAGACAGGAGCATGATCGGCATAGGGGTTAATTGCCGCAATGTTCGCAAAAGTTCCATACCGTCGGATTCCGGGAATGAAATGTTGAGTATGACAGCTTCATAATCTTTTTGGGCAAGTTCTGTCAGTCCTTCCCGCAGGGTCAGACAATAATAGGCTTCCATAGTATCGCTTGTAATACTATACTTAATCTCTTTACAGGTCGCCTTGTCGTGGTCGATGATAAGGACTCGGTTTTTCATAGCGCACTCCTTTCCTAGTTTGTATCGAAGCAACACATTTCATCATTTTAGTACTTCGGGCCAACTTGGCCCGAAGCCATGCTGTTGAAGATAGTAATATCTAAATTACATATTGATAGCTTCTGCTAATTTTTTTATCTCGGCCTCTTTTATTTCAGGTTCAGTAAAGCCCTCATTAAATCCATCAATTTTCTTTAATGACTGAAACAATTTTCTATATATAAAATTCATTTTTTCGTAGTTCATCTCGCCGCCAACAGAGGTTACATAAGTAGCATGGTTTATTAGTTCTATTGGGTAAAGTGTTTCAAAAAATCCCTCTGTATCTTTTGGAGTATAGCAGCACGCGAATAAACCTATCTTCTTGTGTAATAGCTGTTTTTGATTACGTTTACAAAAATGTGTAATTTCTTTTTGGATTTTACCCATATACACAGAACCGCCAATAATAACAGTGTCATATTGCGATAAATTGATTTTATCTGATTTTGCTGAAAGTATGCTTACTTCGCCATGAAGATAAGGCTTTAGAAGCTCCGCACATTTTTTTGTACAGCCGTATTTTGTAGCATATACGATTGCAGTTTTCATTAAATCGCCTCCTTACGGTAAATTAAGTCAAATTGTTCTATATGCTTTCCCAACATTTCTATTGCCTCTTTTTCCTTTTCAGCTATGCCGTCATATTTATTAAGCAAAAGAAAAATTGGCGCAAAGAACTGTAATGCCATAATTTCTGGATTAGCTTGACGCATAAAGCCTTGTTTTATCATTTCAGCAAAAAGTGCAGCTTGATAAGAAATTGCAGTATCAACATATACTTCTCGATAGATACGATCAATTTCTTTGTTCTTGTATTTTTCAATGGAAAGCATTTTGCGGAATTGCGAAGCATAGGGGTCTTTTAAATAAAAATGAAAAATCTCACTACTTATTTTCTTTAAAACCTCGTTACCACCTGTTGCGTATTTCTTTGCCATTTCTTGTAGCTCTCCGTTGAGGAGTTGAAAAGAGGCAGAAGCGTCCCTAAAACGTAATTGCATTGTGTCTACCAATGTATCAAAGATTTCTTGTTTGCTTTTGTAATGCTTGTATAAAGAGCTTTGCTTAATTCCAACTTCTGCCGCAATGTCACGCACTGTTACACCGTCATAGCCTTTATCAGCAAATAGCTTTAGTGATTCAAATAAAATTATTTCTTTTGTATTTCTTTTCGCCATGCTAATACCTCACTTACATATAATCGAAACGAGTAGGAACAGAGTTATAGAGCCACATACGAGAGCCTTCAATAAATGCAATTTGAGCAAAACTTACAACGACAATAATGAAAAAAATATTTTGTCTGTATTCAGGTTTAAAGATTGATATTATCCCAAGCATCCATATAGCCACGCTTGCCACCCAAAATACAATGGATTGTATACTGCTAACAGAAAACAGACCCATCCCTACGCTACCGTCAGTAGCATATATAATAGAGTTGGAATACAGATCACGAACGTTCGCAAAATACCACAGCGCACCGTGAAGCAGGATAAAGATTAAGATAATCATACCCCATTTTTGAATTGTCGCCCGGCTTAAATATCCCCATAGCATATAACCGATATTTAACCCCAACAAAAGTGTACTGATAATTGTAACGCTGTTCCCGAAGTATAATTTTAACATAGTCATAAACTCCTTTCTGTTTGGCTACCGTTTGTTCTCTTTCATTTTAGCTACTATTTGTTAGCTTGTCAAGCCTAACAGATATATTTTCCGGGTTTTCGCTAAACGGCAAGCAATGCCTCTGTGGCCACAGAGGCTATTTTTCGCGTTTTGTCCTCCGGCCAAATCGTGAAAAATCTGCTTGTTGGGGCCAGCCCCAAACCCGTGTACTTCGAGCCAAGTTGGCCCGAAGTGGTGGCGTCGCTCCGCTCCTTATCGTCTATGCGCTACCGCTCCTGTTCCTTTGTTTTCTCCTGCCCGGTGAAGCCGAGCAAATAGTCAATGTTGGCTTTTACTGTCGTGACCTCCTGCATAGCCTTTTTTGCCTCCCGGTACTCGGCGTAGAGGGCCTTTTTCTCCGCCGCCAGCTTCCGGCCCTGTTCCACAAGCGCTTCCATGCGTGGGAGCTTCGCACCATTCAAAAGCCGCTGGAAATCTGCCCGTGCCGCCCGGTAAATCTCAATATCGGCCTCATGCTCCACAAGAAATTTTTTGCTGTACTTGGCGGCCTTGTATGCCTCAAAAACCGGGCGGGTCTTTGCATACTTTACCGTGGCGGTTCGCAATTCCGTGTTGACGGCCAGGGCGGCCTCGGCGGCTTTGATCTGGCCGGACAGCGTGTGAAAGCGTTCCGTAATGGCCGCCGCTTTTTCGGCAAGCTGTTCATATTCCGTCAGGCCGTTATCCTGCAAATAAGCAAGGGCGGCGGCCATCTGTTTGAGATTAAAAATCTTGGCCCACCGTTCATATCCCGGCCCCTTGCCCGCTTTTAGTTTGGCCTGAATATCCACAAGCAGATTGACTTTGCGGGCTGGCTGGCCGGGGAGCTTGCGAGTGCCGCTAATAGCCGCCTGTATATCCTCCGGCCCGTAGCCCTCCCCGAGTGTGGAGGCCCGCAATCGGGTAAAACGGTCTTGGCCGGGAGCACGAAAGGAAAACGCCCCGCGCTGTTGCTTGACCTCATAGCCCGCCGCCTCCATAAGAGCAAGGAAAGCGGCAAAATCGGAGGGCCGTTCCGCAAGTGCTGTGTCGATAGCAAGCCGTAGTTTCTCCTGAAAGGTGAGCGGCTTTTCCCGGCCCTCCTGCCATTGGCCGTAATGCTTAAATTTTGACTTGCTATGGGGCTTTGGGTTCTTGACAATGGAGAGGCCGTTTTCCAGACAGAGGCGGTCACTCACACGCCGGAGGGCAAAGGACGAGCCCCAAAAGTTACGGAACTTTCTGGTGTAGTCAAGGCTGGTGGAATTATAATAAATGTGGTTGTGGATATGGGCGGTGTCAGTGTGGGTGGTCACGATGAAAGCGTGGCGGCCTTTTGTCCAGCGCATAGCGAGCTCATAGCCGATTCGGTTTGCTTCTTCGGGCGTTATCTCTCCATGCTTAAAGGACTGCCGTATTTGGTAGGTGATAACATCCGCGTCCGCTTTCTGTTCCCGGCCTGTCACAGCCTTATACTTTGCTTTGGCAAGTGTAAATTCCGCGTCCGCTGTAACGGGGTCGCACTCATAAGCGGTAATATATTCGCCGCCCTTTGTCTTATCCGGGTTTCGCCCATAATCAAAACGGTCTTTCAGCGATTGGGCGATAGTCTGGCCCTTGCTGATGTGCATAGGGATTAAACGTGTGGTAGCCATTGTCGGCCCCCTTTCAAAGAAAAAGACGGCTCCCACAAAAGCCGCCTTTTTGCATATTCCTTTTGCGATACTTCGGGCCAACTTGGCCCGAAGTGGTCAGCTCATTAGAAAGCTCCGCAGGGAATAGTTGACGATCTGCACCCTTGAAATCAGCCATGCCGCCGCCATAGGAATCCCATAGGGGGAAATGAGAAACGCAATGACGAGGTAGAGGGCCGCCCCGACAAATTGGCTTTTGAATATCAGGGCCACGCCGACAATCCCCATCACCCCCGAGGCCAGCCCCAAAATCCATGCCCCCACATTCAGCAGAAGCAGGAGGACACCGACCACCACAGTCAGGACAAGCATGACAGGCAGGGCAAACAGTTTCAATATCAGTCTCATAATGGAAAGCTCCTTTCTGTATCTTTCTACTACTATTTTACCATTTTCAGGGAACTAGCGCCCGGATAGAAACAGCAGTCAAATCTTGTCCCGGCGCACTTCGGGCCAAGTTGGCCCGAAGTCTGCGGGTATGGGAAAAGGAGGGGCAACGGCCACAATGGCCGCCGCCCCTCCGCTCATTTTTCCACAATGGCCGTAAGCTGTTCCAGCACAGCGGACACCCGGCCCCAAAGCTCTGCATAGTCACGCTGGAGCCCCGCAATCTCGTCCGGGTACACGCCGCCGTAGGTGTTGGCTTGGATAGCGACCTGGTTCAGATTGTTGGAACACCGCCGTTGCAGGGAAACAAGCTCTTTGACCGGGGCAAGGTCAACGTGGAGGATATAGCCGTTCAGGGCCATTTTCCGCAGATAGGCCCCGGCGTTGTGTATGCCCGCCTCGTCCATGCGCGCCCGTATCTGTTCCAGCTCGTCGGCCGTGACCATCAGATGTAAATGAATGTCGCGTTTGCGCCGCCCGCTCACCGTTCCTCGCGTTCCCTCGACCTGCGGGCGGCGGGCGGCTCCTTCACCTTATCCAGCGTGGGCCGTTCCTGCTCCGGGGGAGGCAGGACGGGCGGGGTGTTGTTTGGAATGCCGTCAATCATGTTGTAGTTCTGTTCGGTGGAAAGCTCGGCGGCTTTCAGGTAGTTGTCCTTTTCGTGCATGAAATTCCTCCTATCTGTCCTCATGGTTTTTTGTGTCTTTGGGCTTCGGGGCCTCCTGTGCCTGCTCCGGCCTGCTGGCCGCTTTCTGCAACCGGGCCGTGATGGAGGGCCGGGACTGTACCCGGTCAGGGTTCAGCCGGGAGGGCCGGAGCTCATAGTCATACATCTGTTTATCCGTCAGCGGCTTTGCGTAGGTCAATTCACCCCACGCCCGGAAGTTTTCACCCTGTACCGGAATACGGGCGTCGCAGTCATAGTTGACGATTTCCACAGGCTTGTTGTCCGGCGGATTGGGGTAGGTCAGCAGATCAACGGGCCGCTGCGTGGAGTAGTATTTATATCCCTCCATAAAATTCTCCTTTCCACTTCGGGCCAACTTGGCCCGAAGTAGGGAATGTTACGGTTTACCCCGTCAAAACAGGCGGGGCCATACAAGATTACCTTTTGCCATAAGGAAGGGCCGGAAAGCCCTGGAAACACGGGCTTTTTTCAGGGCCTAATCGTAACGGCGGCCCCCGGTTTTCCTCCGCATTTTCCGCACCCGTTCCCGGCTCTTTCGGCGGTTGCCCTCGGCTTTGCAGGCTTCGGAGCAATAGGCTTGCCGCCCCTCGGGGAGAAAAGGCCGCCTACACACGGCACAGGGCCGGGTGTCCGGGGCGGCTCCCTCCCCGGTGATGGCTGCTTCAAGGATAGGGTCAAGAGGCAAAACCGCCTCCCGGAAGTACCGGCACAGCGCCCCCGTGAAACACTTATCCAGCATATAGCAGGGGCAGTCCAGCGGGAGACAGCCGTATTCGCTGTCATAGTTCGCGCACTCGCCCGTGACGAGCTTTCGGATTGCGCGGCGCTCGTCGCGGGTCAGCTCCCGGCACATCAGTACTTCGGGCCGCGTCGGCCCAAACTACGCTCTGTGACTTCGGGCCAACTTGGCCCGAAGTCTGTTCGCTCCGTTGTGCCTCCTTTCCCCACAAAGTCATACGACTTTGCGGGGGCCCTATTATCCGAAGTCTTGGAGGGCTCCACAATCAGGGCGCGGAATTTCTTCCTGCACCGCTTCGGCTGGCCGCCGCAGATATGGCGGTCACGGCATCCGTCGCAGGGCTCCCCGCCGCCCCTGCCGGGGCGGGGGACTTCTTTCATCATTTTTTCAAAAGGGCTGCTGGTAAAATTCATTCCCCGTCCTCCGTTTCCTGTTCTTCCTGTGCGGCCTCGTCCCACGGGGGAAGTCCGCCGTCCTCGTCCTCAAACTCCGTTTCGTCCTCGTCAAGCTCCGGGATTCCGTGCTTCGGGCGGTAAATCTTGAAATACCATCCGGCCCCGCCGCCGATCACCATGACAGCCAGCACAAGCAGGAGCGTCCCCATATTGCCGCCGCCCTGTTTTGCCTCCGGCTCGGGCGTGGGTTCCGGCTCCGGCTTCACCTCGGGTTCCGGGGCGGGCTCCTGTTCCGGCCCGGCGGTATCGGCTTTTGCGTCAGTTTCCGCAAGGGCCATCAAATCCTGTTCGGTGACGGCGTTCAGGAAATACACGTTTTCCCCGGTACGCTGTTTATCAATGACCAGATAGAATACATTTTCGTTGGGGGTCTGAATGGTGTAAAACTCCTTGCCGTCGCTGTCCGTGGCGTTGTCAACCACAGTCGCGGCCCCGTCCGGCGTAAAGGGGTTGGGGCTTTCGGGTGTCTCCGATTCGGTAGTTTCTGTTTTTCCCGTTGAGGTGTTGGCGGTACTTCCAGAGGCCCCGCCCTTCGGCTTTGCTGTACTTCCCGGCGCGGTGGTGGCGGTAGTGCCGCCCGTGCTGGGGGCCGGGGCCGGAGTGGGCGTAGGCGCGGGAGTGGACGGCGCAGGGGTTGAGGTAGGGGCAGGAGTAGCGGTAGGCGTGGGGGCCGGGGTGCTCGTTGCGGCCTTGTCCTCGTCCTTGTCTGTGCTTGGGGCCTTGTAGTTCGGGTTTTTTACCTGTACGGTCTTGCTCTTGTTTCCGGCATAGTCCACGGCCTGAATGGAAAGCTGGTCATAATCGTCATTCAAATCCCGCAGGCGCACATCAAGCGTCCCATTGTTCAAATCGGTATAGCGTTCGCCGTCAATGTAAATGGCCTCCACGCCGGAAAGCTCGTCGCTGGCCTCCACACGGAGCACCTTTCCGTCAATCCCCGTTTTTACCGTGGGCGCGGAGCGGTCAAAGCACTCGATATAGCGGCTTTTGGTGGTGGCCTTGCCGTCCTTGCCCGTCACGGTAACGTAAATGGTACAGTTTTCGGAGATAGGCACATAGACCTTTCCGCCACCCGCGAAAGCGTCGGTCAAATCCTCGGGGCTCCCGTTCCGCTCAATCCGCGCCTCAACCTTTTTCCAGCCGGTATCATTTTCATCGGCCACGCGGATTTCCACTTTTGCGCTCTTGGTGTACCAGCCGGAGGGGGAAACAACCGTAATGGCGTAACTGCCAGCCGGGGCGGGTGTTGGGGTGGCTGTCTTTCCCTTGCAGGCCGTCAGGTCGGTTTTGCAGACCGGGCAGTCAGTATAAACGGCCCCGGCCACGCATTTTACGGTACAGCCACAGACAGGCGCGGGTTCCGGCTCCTTGCCGGTACAGGCCGCCGGGTCATTCACGCAGACCGGGCAATCCTCTTTGCCAGCCCCGGCCACACATTTTATGGCACAGCCGCAGACGGGCGCGGGCTCCGGGGCCTTACCCCTGCAATCCGATACATCAGCGGCGCAGGCCGGGCAATCGGCGTTCAGGGTGGTGGCGGTGCATTTTACATCACAGGCACAAACCGGGGAGGGCGCGGGCTCCCTGCCGATACAGGCCGCCGGGTCATTCACGCAGACCGGGCAATCCTCCTTGCCAGCCCCGGCCACGCATTTTACGGTACAGCCACAGGCGGGCGCGGGCTCCGGCTCCGGGGCCTTGCCCCCGCAGTCCTCATAGTTCTTTTGGCAAACCGCACAGTCCGGGCTTGCCGCGTCCTTTTCGCATTTCGTTTCACAGGAACAAACCGGGCAGTCCTGGCCTTCCTGTAAAGCGTCGTCCTCATTGTCCGCGAGGGCGGTCATCCCCATCAGGGGGACGCACAGGCACACGGCGCACAGCAGGAGCGCCACGGCCCGCTTAATCGTTGTCAGCTTCTTCATGGGTGTCTACCTCCTTTTTGGTATCGGTGGGCTTCGGGCCAACTTGGCCCGAAGTGTTGAGGGCGTTTTTCGGGTCGGTCAGGAACGCGGCCAGCGCCTCCGGGGTGAGCTTCAGCGAGCGCACCGCCGAAACAATCTGGCTGTTTTCTTCCTCCTGCCGCTGGCGTTCCAAATCCCGCACCCTGGCCGCCCATTCAGCGGCCTTTTCCCGGGCCTTTTCAAGCTCGTTGTCGATTTTAGCAATTTTGTTCATGCAATGCTCCTTTCCATTTTTAATCCCAATTCATCAGCCCATAGCCCCGGATCAGGGGGCTGCCGAGCGGATAGCTTTTGATTTTACAGGCGTCGCCGCTGTTTCCCTCAACGGTATACACGCGCTCGCCGTCTGTGCCTATGACAAGGCCCACATGGTCGGCCCCGCCGGAGTTGTCCCAATCGAAAAAGATAGCGTCACCCGGCGCAATGTCCGCATAGTTCCTGTCGCCCCACTGTCCACGGGAGATAAACCACGGCATCCCCTGTGAGGTACAGGCGGCAAAGCGCGGTTCGCTTTCGCCCGCCCGGTTGTAGCACCACGACACAAAACAGGCGCACCACTCCACACGGCTGTCAAAGCCGTACCAGCTCCAAAACGGCTGGCCGCCCACGTTTCCGACCTGTGATTTTGCAATCTCAATCACGGCGGGATTGCCGGGGCGTGTGCCGTTTACAAAGTGGACGCCGCTTAAATCCTCGGACGGGGTTCCGTCAGGAGAGCCGCCGCCGAAAATCAGCGGCTTGTTTCCGCTCGTTTCCAGATAGACGCGGAACATTTGAAGCTGCTCCGCCGTCAGGAGGTCGGAGACAAAGGCGCTTATCTGCCTGCTTTTCAGTTCCACGTTCAAAATGTAATACTCGTAGGGTACTTGCACCTCATATTCATGGGTTTCGGTGGTGGTTTCTCCCGTTTCCGGGTCGGTGGTGGTTGTGGTTTCTGTCCTTGTTTCGGTGCGGTAGCGTACTTCCACTTCCTCGGTCAGCGTCAGCGTGTACTGCATATCAAAGACGCGCTGTAATTCGCTTTGCACTTCGGACAGGGTGTAGGTCTTAAATAGGGCGGTGAGGTATGAGGCCAGCTCATGGGGGTTATGCCTGATTTCGTCAAGCTGGTAACGGTATTCGTCATAGCCCGGATAATCGCTTTCGATATTGTCAATCCGGCTTTGCAGGTCGCGCTCCCTGTCGGTATAGCTCTGCTCCACGGCTATCAAGTCCGCGTCCTCCGATGTGTAGGAGGTTCCCGCAATGACATTCATCATTCCGGTTCCGAGGACGGGGAGCGTGGAGAACGCGGAGTAAATAATCAGGAACGCCGCGACGATCAGGAGGGCAATAAGCGTCCCAATGGGATGCCGCTTTATCAGGCCGCCCACGGCGCGGGCCAGCTTATCAAGCCCGGTGGCGGTGTTCTTTGCGGCCTTGGCGGCCTGCCTCGCCTTTTTCTGGTAGTCCCGTTTGATTTTGTGCTTCTGTATGAAACGGGAAAGCGGGGTGCTGTTCAGCTCCGGGTGCTCCTGCGCCATTTTCTGATAGTGGAGGCCCGCGTTGGCCTTGACGCTCCTGTGCTCCCATTTCTCCACTACGCGGGCGGGGTGCTCCCGTATGCGGCGTTTCGTGTAGTTCGTCAGTTTTCGGGCCCCGGCCTCCGCGACAAGCTCCGTCTTGTGGGCCGCCTCCGTGCCGACGTTCTCATGCTCGACCTGATGGATTTTGTTGTGGGCGTAAATCCATGCCCCGGCCCTTGCGGAGCGCACCGCCTTTCGGGCAAGGCCGGGGCGCTTCTGCGGCTTTTGGGCCGCCAGCTTTTCCTTTGCCCTGTCCAGCTTTGCCCCGGCCTTGTCGGCCCGCCCCTGTGCTTTCTCTGTCCGGGCCTCCTGTTTGGCCTTGGGGCCGTTGTCCCCGCCGGGGGCTGTTTCTTCCGTGGCCTCCGTATCGTGGGCGCGTTCTTCCCTGTCCCCGTCGGGGCCGGGCGGATCTCCGGGTTCCCCCTCCTGCCGCAGACGTTCCGAGGGCCGGGCGCGTTCCGCGTCCTGTTTGAATTTAGTTCCTTTGGTGCGCTTCGGGCCAACTTGGCCCGAAGTGGAGGGCTGCGGCTCCGCCTCGTCCTCGAAGCGCAGGCGGGAAGAAAAACCGCCGGGCGGGTTTTCCTCCCTTTCCGGCCCCGGCTTTTCCCCGCCCCCAAAGCCCGGGCGGGGGGCTGGCCCTGTTTCCGCCTCTTGGGGGCCGGGCGGCCTGCGGGGGCGTTTCGGCTTCGGGCCAACTTGGCCCGAAGTGGAGGGGCGCGGCTCCGCCCCGTTCTCAAAGCGCAGGCGGGAGGCTGGCCCCGTTTCCGGCTCCCGGGAGGGGCGCAGCCCCTCACTCCGCCGCGTCATTTTTCTTATCCTCCGGGCGGGTGGTCATAATGCTGTAAAGCTCGGTGTTTTCCGGGAACCTGTCAATAAACGGAATCGTCGTGTTGCCGTAGAACAACAGGCCCTCGCCGGAATTGCTGTGCGTCACATAGGAAAGCTGGTGGGGGCTTATCCCTAACTGCCTGGCGAGAATGGCCCTGTCCCCCTGCGCCTGTGACAAGAGCACCATAAAATCGCTGTTTTCAAAGATGTTTTCTATCTCGCGGGAGGCCAGCAAGTCGTAGGGTAGGGGAAAGGCGCCTTGCCGCCATAGGCGGTAGGTTTCCTACACC